>BNJV01000275.1_pt1 | contig 57205 bp, 87 predicted proteins | sample 8540591 | NCBI WGS metagenome assembly BNJV01 (sample SAMD00202457, study PRJDB9452) | human saliva metagenome | host: Homo sapiens | reverse complement strand
GCGATCTGCGAGCAGGACTGCTACCTGCGAGCCCACCTTTCCCAACAGAACGCCATCAACATGCGCGGGTACCTGGCCGAGTGCGGCCTGGGACTCGCCTGCAAAGGCCTGCCGCGTACATCACACAGCCGACCACCACCACTGACACCACCTCAACGAGGACACGCATGACTGTACGCATCGGACTCATCGGCGCGCCGGCGGCATGGGCGACCCACCTGGCCCGCATCGCGGGTGACCTGTCCGGCGGCGAGATCGTCGCCGTGGCCGACATCAACCACGAGGCCGCGTGCCTCGGCCGCGCAGCCACAAGCGCCACAAGGCCTACGACCAGCGCCGACGAGCTCATCAACGCCCCGGATACGCGCCGTCCTCCGTCGCCACCTTCGGCAGGTCCACGCACGACGTCATCAGGCCATCGGGGCCGGCAGTGCGCTCCTGTGCGAGAAGCCCCTAGCCACCACCGCCGAGGACTGCATCTCGCCATCATGGAGGCCGAGCAGAAGGCCGGCAAGAAGCTCGTCACCGTGGGGCTCGGCATGCGCCGCTTCGACGCCGCCTACAACGAGATGAAGAAGGTCCTCGATTGAAGCGGTGACGGCGGCAGACCCTCCTGGTCCCACAACCTGCCACCGCAACCCCACCGTGCCGGAGTCCTACACCACCTCAACGCGCGCGCCATCGACGATGCACGGCGATCCACGAAGATTGACACGATGCGCTGGCTCTGGGCGAGAGATCGTCAAGGTGCGCGTCGATCGCCCCAGGTCCACCGCTCGCTTCCGACCACCTCCATCGGCGGTCGTCGTCGTCATGTGCACCGAGTCCGGCGTGCGCATCGACGACGAGGTCAACGTCAACCTGCGAGCACGCCTACTCCATCGAGTGCGAGCTCGTGCTGGAGACCGCCGCAGTGAGCTTGGGAGATCAGGGCGGATCCACATCCGCGACATCCACGGCAACCGCAACGCCATGTGCGGTCGCACATCGACCCGCTTCGAGGACGCCTTCAACCGCGAGTGCGGGGTGGATCATGCCGTCGCCCGCGACGAGCACACCAACTCGACCTCCTGGGACGGCTGTGCGGCTACTCCGTGGTTGACGCGGCAGTCTCGCCCTCGCTGGAGGGACGAGTCCTCGCCGATGGTCGACGTCCACGCTCGTCGATACAAGCCCGCCTTCTACGCCTGGAAGTCTCGGCATCGTCCTCGCTTCGATGCGGCCGCCTTCCGGAACGTTCGCGCGATTGCTGCGTGTTCGCGGGCGCACCGGGGCGCCCTCCGGCGGGACGGTGACGGGTCCGAAATCCGCCGATGCTCGTCCCGGGAGGCCTGGGCGCCTCCTGGGACGAGGACTTTCTCGTTAGCGGGATGGGGATCTTCTGTTGCGCCGATCAGAAGGATCTGATACATGCATGACCACTTCCCCGAACGCTATTGTCGCGACACATTATGGGGGTGCCGACATGGATGTCGGCACCCGAAGGAGACCTCCTTGGTAGACATCGCGCCCTTGACCCGAACATGTGCCTACCGCACCATGTCACACGGTGCGCAGCCTCTACAGCCGCCGAGCTGGGCTTCGAGCGTCAGAGCTCTCGCAACGCCGGACTTCCACTTCTGGCACCACCGCCCGGCCGCGGACGACGCCTTCGTCGCCGAGCTCAACAAAGGCCCAGAAGGAGACGGGCGTCCAAGGTGCACGCACCACTCAACCCGGTCTTCAGCGCTGGTCCTCGCCCGCACGAGGGCTGGCGTGCCCAGGTGGCTCAACAGCGCCGTCTGCTCGAGCTCGCCGACCAGGTCGACGTCCGGGGAGATCACCTCCAGGTTCTCCGGAGACCGCGTAAGCCAGGCCCGCCGCAGCGGGGAGCGAGTGGTTCCGCTCATCCAGCGAGCTCATCCCCGACTTCGAGCGCTACGGCATCCGCCTCAACATGGAGGCCCACCTACGACTTCGTCGGCTGCACGACTTCGCCCTGAACCTCGTGCGCGCGGTCAGCATGAGGACTGGATCGGCTACGAGTTCTGCTGCACGCCTTCCACCTCTCCGACGGCGCCGGCGACGTCGAGCGCATGATCCACCGCACCGCCGCCGGCAAGCTGCGAGGAGGTCCACATTGCCGACGGCTTTCAACCACCGCGCCAACGGTGGCAGCCGCTACGTCGTCAACCCGCCCGCGCCGACGTCACCGTCCACCGGCACAACGGGTCGGCAGCGGCGGGTTCGGCTGGGACGCCGTCTTCGCCACGCTGCGCGACATGGCTTCTGACAGCGTACTCTCGTGGCCGTCTTCGGCTGGCGCGACACGCCGACATCAACCGCCAGTGCTGGCCCGGCTCCGCAAGGCTCGGCTGACCCTCGTCAGCCCTCGCCGCTGGCGGTGAGAGCGCCCGTTGCCGGCTCCCGCTCCTGCGCTGCGGAGCAGTGACCGGCAGGCCGGGTCATCCGGTCACCCAGCAGCGCTTTCTCTCGCCTCCACCAACATTGGCGGTTGACCCAGGAGTTCCTTCATGTCACATCACCCAGTTCTGCGGCGCACTGCACGCCGGAAGATCCGGGAGCTGGTCGTGCCAGCCCGCCTCAGGAGGCGAAAGCGCTCGCTCGGACTCATCGCCCTGGTCATGCCACCCTCAGCTCGCTGCTCTTCGGCTACGACGCGGTGTCATCTCCGGTGCCCCTGCCCTACAATAGTGCCTGCCGCACGGCGCCGACGGCAACCTGCAGATCACTGCTCCTGGGAGGAGGGCTGGATCGGCGGCCTGCTCTGCATCGGCGCCGCGCTCGGCACGCCTCGGTGAGCAAGCTCTCAGACAAGTACGGGCGCCGGCACAGACATCATGCTCCTGGCCCCTCATGCCTTTCTTCATCAGGGCGCTGGGCTGCACGATCTCGCCCAACATCTGGGTCCCTCTACTTCTTCCGCATCGTGCTGGGCTCGCCGTCGGCGGCCCCCTCGGCGACGGTCGAGTCTTCCTCGGCGGGACGGTCGCATCCGCGGCACCCCTGGTGGCCGTGGACCAGATGATGATCGTCTTCAGTCAGTTCCTCGCCTTCTCCGCGAACGCCGTCCTCGCCCGCATGCACGGTGGCCCGGAGGTCACACCCGCCAGCGGCATCGTCAACCAAGTCCGGTGAGGTCGTCGCCAAGGCCGGCGACAAAGTCGCCTGGGGAGACCGTGCAGCACTTCAGCAACGTCGTGATCAGGTCCGGCAACGGCATGACCTGGCCTACATGCTCGTGCGCGCGCGCCCGCCCGTGGCCCTGTGGTTCGGCATCCGTCTCATGCCGGGTCCTCGCGCTGGTACGTCGCCAACCTGCGCATCGCCGAGGCCATCGGCTCCCTGCAAGCGGGTGCGCGACGGGTCAAGGACGGCCCCCATCTCCGACGAGATCGACGAGATGCTCCGGGATCAGCGCAGAGGCCAACCAGGAGAGTGGGGCCTGGCGCAGATCATGAGGCGTCAGAGTGGACCCGCCACCTGCAGTCATCGGCGTCATCCTGGGCCCTGGCCGATCAGGTCACGCATCAACACGGCCCATGTACACGCAAGGTGCTCTCCGCGGCCGGCCTGCCCTGAGGCGACGCGATCTCCCTCAACGTGGTCTCCGGATTCGTCTCCTTCGTGGGCTCCGCCGTCGGTCCAGCGGCTGGTTACCAAGTTCGCCCGCCGCCACGTGAGGCATCTACCAGGAGGCCAGCATCGTGGTGCTCCTCGGCCTCCTGGCGGCGGTCTTCTACTTCCTCATTCCAGCCCTACCAGGACGCCGACAGCAACATCGAGAACGCCTTCGCCCCCTACCTGGTGCTGCTCATCGTCTCGCTGTTCGTGTTCGCCAAAGCAGTCCCGGAACAGTCACCTGGGTCCTCATCTCGGAGATCTACCCCGCCAAGGTGCGCGGCACGGCCGTAGGGGCTGGCCGTGGGCACCTCGTGGATCGGCAACGCGTCGTCGCCGCGGTCTTCCCCGTCATGATGAAGCTCGGAGGCGGGGATCTACCTCATCTTCTGCCTGTTGAACGTCCTGTCCTCATCTTCACCCGGGATGCGTGCGGACGAAGTACCACTCCTTGGAGGAGCTCGAGTGCGCTTCGAGAAGGAGTACAGCTTCGGCAGGCGTTGGGGTACGGGGCTGCTGCAGTGCTGCGCCACTGACGTGCCAGCGGATCTGAACGGATCGGATTGAAGCCGACCTCCCGGTTCTGACACACTGTCGCAGTCCGCCCGACGTCGTCAGCGTCAGCTGATACCCATCTGAACAGACATCTACACAATGCCGCCGCGGCGTACACGGTGACCGGTCCATGAGACCCGCATCCGCCGCGCAGCTCCGCCCCGCCCGGTTCGCTCAGGCTGTACGCATGGGCGGCGGTCTGTTCCCTCGGAGCCCTCGAGAGGGGCGCTGGCCGTCGTCGTCGCGGACATCCGCAGCGGTGCACTGGCGTTGGTCTGCGTCGTCGATGTGGCCATGGTTCTGGGGCTGTCGCCAGCAGGCCCTCGCCCGGCACCTGGACCGGGCAAAGCCTGGTCGTGGCCGTGCTGGCCCGCAGTGGGGGCGGGGCTCGCAGCGGGGCTCGACGGTGTCCCCGCCTCATCGGCGCCGGGCTCGCAGGATCGGCCGCCGGTGGGATGCTCGTCGTGGCGCCACTGATCTGCACGGCTCTCCTGAGGCACAAGCGTCTCGCACCGCAGGCCCATGGCCCTCGGTCCCGCTGGGGCAGGGCGTCACGACCCTGGCGGCCTGGTGGAGTCCGGCGCGCACCCACCGCCTGGGTGGTGGTCGCAGTGGCCGCGCTGGTCACCTGTTGCCGCCCTGCGCCTGCTGAGCCGGCCTGGCTGGTGCGGCAGAGCCGTGACGTCGAGACCTTCGAGGCGCTGCGCCGCCTGCACGGACCCTGGGCCTCTGTGGCCATCGACTGGACCCGACTGGATGCCGAGATGATGGCGCGAGCAGCGAGCTCTGACCCCTGCGGACCTGCGGGTGCCCCAGGTGCGTACCGCCGTGCTCACCGGCGCCGTCCTCATCCTTGCCCAGGGAGGCGCCGCTGGGTGCAGCGGCTCTGATCCTGGCCCCGCTGGTCGCGGTCGACCTCGGGCTCAGGCCGGTGCAGGTCGCCACCAGCGCCGCGATCTGGGTCAGGTTGGCCTTCTTGCCCTGGCGCTGGTGACCCGGATCGAGCAGCTGCTTCCTGCGCGTGGTCTGGGCACTGTTTCGCCGGCGGCCGTCCTGGGGGCGACCTTCCTGATCACCGGCCTGACCCTTCGGGGAGTGGGCGTGCCTGGACGATCGATCTCACTCGCTGGCGATCCTCGTGGCCAGCCAGTCCGGTACTCGTCCTGCCGGCCTGTCGGGTGCGAGTCGACCCGAGGATCCCGCCGTGGCTGGTCGAGGCTCGCCAGCGAGCCTCCGCGACAGGTGGGGGCCCTGGCGCGCGCCAGCGTCCTCATCGCGGCGCTGCTCGTCGTGGCTCATCTCGGGGCGTCTGCCCTGCAGTGGGCGAGCCTTCGCGCTGTCGCTGGTCAGCGTCGTCGTCCGTCACTCCTGCAGCTGCCGCGCGAGCGCTGAAGGTCTGAGGGGTAAGTGCAGAGCGGGTCTGAGGGCAGAGTCCGCGCATCCGACTCGGACCTATGATTTGTCGGACAAATGTCGTATGGTGGAGTACAGCCGGAGTCAGTCGCCGACACCTGGCAAGCGCACCTGAGCATGACGAGCAACGGCGAGGCGGTCCAGGCCTCCAGAGACAATCGCGTCCATCCCGAGACCATTCCTGAAACCATGAAGGCCGCGGTCCTGCGGGACCACGAGGTCGGCCTGGAGATCGAGACCCTGCGCACCCCCGGCCCAAAGCGGTGAGGGTCCTCATCAAGGTGACCGCCTGCGGGCTGTGCCCACTCTGACCTCACGTCATCGGTGGCGCCATCGCCTTCCCGCTCCCGGCAGTGCTTGGCCACGGGTCTCCGGTACTATCGTGGAGCTCGGTCCCGCAGTCAGGCACCGGCCTGACGGTCGGGCGAAAAGTGGCCGGCGGTTTCCTCATGCCTTGCGGCCAGTGCGACGCCTGCGCCTCGGGGGCGCGACGGCTGTGCGGCCTTCTTCGACCTCAACAACCGCCTCAAGCGTCCTCTGACAGCACCACCCGCCTGGCGACCCCGACGGCGAGCCGGTAGCCATGTGCTCCATGGGCGGCCTGGCCGAGTACGCGGTCGTCCCTCCACCGCAGGCGGTACCGGACACCATCGACGATGGTGCCGGCCATCTGGGCTGCGCCGCGATGACTGGGCTACGGGGCCGTGCGCCGTGGTGCCGACCTGCGCTACGAGACCGTCGCCGTGGTCGCCACCGGCGGCGTGGGCACCAACATCATCCCGAATCGCCCGGGCCTTCGGTGCCAGCCAGGTCATCGCCATCGACGTTGATGACGAAGCTGCTTCATGCTCGACTACGGGGCCACGGCCGTGGTAACGCTCCGTCACCCAGGACGCCCGCGAGGAGGTCTTCGGCTCACCGGCGGCAGGGGCGTCGACGTCTCGCTTGAGGCCCTGGGCGTCCCGCCACCTGGACCCTGCCTTGGATGTCCTGGCTGATGGTGGCCGCATGGTGCCGATCGGCGCCCGGCGTGCAGACCCGCCGGGGTGGAGATCAACCGCACTGTGCGCCGCTCGCAGTCGATCCTCGGCTCTACAGGGCGCACCCGCCAGGACCTGCCGGCCGTCGTCGACCTGGCCGACAAGGGGCGTCATCCAAACTACCGCGATGTCGTCTCGCGCCGCCTGCTGGAGGGGCGGCGCCCGCTACACCGCGCTGCGCAACCTACCGAGATTCAGGGGCGCGCCGTCGTCGACATGTCGCTGTGATCCCAGGCGGTCAGCGGTTGCCGGGGATTGACCGCCCTCTTATCCTCGCGCCTCTCTCGGGCTCTGCCACTCTGAGTGGGAGGCACGATGCGTGATCGAGACCGACGTGGAGGGTGCGTCGTGTCAAATCGGAGACAAAGGAGTCTACAGCTCGGTCAGGCTGCTGATGGAGCCGCGGAATCATGCGATTTCTCATCGGTGGTGTGGCCCGGATTCTGCCTTTGTGTCCGATTTGGACATCTTACTTCTCCCGCGCCGCTCAGGGCGGGTGGTGCCCGCTTTGCGGGGAGGGCGGGTATGAGAGAGAGGGCGCCGCTTGTGCGGTGCCCTCGGTTTGCCATGGCTGCGCGGGCTTCCTTGGCCGCGCAGCCTTTTTGTTCTGCGCCCTTGTCGGGCTGGGTCCGGGGCCTGCGTTGCTTGTGATGCGCGGTTCGGATCTGGTGGAGCTCAGTGAGCTCGTCAGAGTCGTCTGAGCTCAGCGGGCCTCGAGGAGGTTGACGCCGGGTGTAGATACCCACGCCCATGGTGATCGCGGCCAGGACGGCGGAGGCGAACATCAGGGTCGGGATACGGTGACGGCGCCGACGACGGACATGGCCATGACGGTTACCATGACGGCGATCGATGGCGACGGCAAAAAGTGAGGCGGTTGGCGTCGGTCTGCGTGCCGGTGGTCGCCTGGGTGGTGGTGGCAGCAGCGGTGGTCTCGACGGTCTGGGTGGGGCGCTCGGTGATGGTGGCGGTCATGTGAGTATTCCTCTCGGTGTGATCGAGCGGGTCCGCCTGACCATGAGTCGTGCGTCCCTGCACGACTATGTTGCAGCCCGTGGGCCGGACGGAGGTTTCTCCGTCACGTAGAACTCTAGGAATGCTCCACCCGATTGTCTAGACAAAGGATCGTGACGTGTGTTGCGTCGGTAGATCGTGGATCACAGGGCGTCGCTGGGAGAGTTGCAGGTCGCTCGCGGGGGCTCGTGCTCGAATGTGGCGTCATTGAGAGGATCCCAGGCCTGGGCGGGCCTTGGTGTGTCGGAGGTCGCGCTGGCTTGATGCGGGAGCGTGATCTGTGCGGCAGGAGTGCGACGTCAACCACTGGTCTAGTTATTCTGCGGTGGCGGGTAGTGCCGAGAGTGGCGTCGTCGCCGGCCGGCAGGGCGGAAGGCGGCCGGTTGCCGCCCCGGCTATTCTGTTCCGGTGACGACCAGCCAGACTTCTTCCAGTGCCGTCGGCCCCGTCCTTGTGGTGGACTTCGGCGCCCAGTACGCCCAGCTCATCGCCCGCCGCGTGCGCGAGGCCGGTGTCTACTCCGAGATCGTGCCCCACTCCATGAATGCCGCCGCCATGCTGGACAAGCAGCCGTCGGCCATCATCCTCTCCGGCGGCCCGTCACTCGGTCTACGCTGACGGCGCTCCCTCCGTTGACCCGGCCCTTTTCGACGCCGAGTGCCGGTCCTGGGCATCTGCACGGATTCCAGGCCTGTGGCCCAGGCCCTGGGTGGAATCGTCGGACGTACCGGCACCCGCGGTAGCGGGCACACCCGCTCGCGTGAAGGAGGGCTCCCTGCCTGTCTCGACGGCACCCCCGGACGACCAGGTGGTGTGGATGAGTCACGGTGACGCGGTCAGAGCTGCCCCGAGGGCTTCACGAGTCACCGCCTCCACCTCCCAGACCCCTGTGGCCGCCTCGAGAACCCTGGCCGCCGCCTCTACGGACTGCAGTGGCACCCGGAGGTCCTCCACTCCCGAGCACGGGCAGGCCGCCTGGTCAACTTCCTGCACAGGAGGCGGGGCTGCCACGGCCACCTGGACGCCGGACAACATCATCGACGAGCAGGTGGCCCGCATCCGCGAGCAGGTGGGCGACGCCCACGTCATCTGCGGCCTGAGCGGGGGAGTGGACTCCTCCGTGGCCGCCGCCCTCGTCCACCGCGCCATCGGCGACCAGCTCACCATCTTCGTCGATCACGGCCTGCTGCGCGCCGGTGAGCGCGAGCGAGTGGAGTCGACTACGCCGAGGGTGTGGGTGTCCGCGTCATTGCGGTCGATGAGACCGAGCGCTTCCTGAGCGCCCTGGCCCGGCGTCACCGAGCCGGAGGCCAAGCGCAAAATCATCGGGCGGGAGTTCATCCCGCTCCTTCGAGGCGGCACAGCGCCGGGTGGTTGAGGCCGTGGGCGCCGAGGGCGGCGAGATCCGCTTCCTGGTCCAGGGGACCCTGTATCCCGACGTCGTCGAATCCGGTGGGGGAGAGGGTGCCGCCAATATCAAGAGCCACCACAACGTGGGGCGGCCTGCCCGAGAACCTCGACTTCCAGCTCATCGAGCCGCTGCGCGACTGTTCAAGGACGAGGTGCGCACCATCGGCCGCGAGCTGGGTGTGCCGGAAGATCGTCGCCCGCCAGCAGCCCTTCCCGGGCCGGGGCTCGGCATCCGCGTCATCGGCGAGGTGACGGCCGAGAACCTGCGCGTCCTGCGGGCCGCTGACGCCATCGCCCGTGAGGAGCTCACAGCCGCCGGGCTCGACGGCGAGATCTGGCAGTGCCCGGTGGTGCTGCTGGCGGACGTGCGCTCCGTGGGGGTGCAGGGCGACGGGCGCACCTACGGTCACCCCATTGTTCTGCGGCCGGTCAGCAGCGAGGATGCCATGACCGCGGACTGGACCCGCCTGCCCTACGACGTCCTGGCGCGCATCTCCAACCGGATCCAACTCCGTGCCGGAGGTCAACCGGGTGGTGCTCGACTGCACGAGCAAGCCCCCGGGCACCATCGAGTGGGAGTGACTAGTGCTGTATCGGCAATTTCAATCGAGAATTTCTGAATCCCTTTGGAAGGTACGTGATTTGAGCCGATCAAATGCTAACCCATTACTTCTTGTAAAAAGCGTTAACAGAGCAGAATAATGTATTCCTTTAACCCAAAAGGATGTCAAGTTTAGAAGTAGTTCAAGTTGTTGTCATCGCTATGCCCACTCCTTAGTAGTTGCTACGGCATGAGAGAGGGTGATCATCATAAATGTAGTCCGGTGAGAGTGGGCGACAGAACTTCACGTTGCTCTTGACTAGGAGAGTCAGGTGGGAGCATAAGATGGTCGAGAGAACAAGAACGGCAACGTAACTAAGTCGCGACTAGACAAATTTATAGGAAGTTCAGTAAGGCCGTAGGGTGGAAATACTTTTGCAAATTTCTCCTTTAAACGATAAGGGGTTCAGAATTCATAAACTAACTCCCTAGGGGTGATAATGACATTTAATTTCGATTCGCTCGACAGTGCGGACTTTGAATTCTTAGCTATAGGACATCGCAGAGCGAGAGGTGGTAAGAAGCTTACGTGCTACACTGCTGGTCCAGACGGAGGGAATCGACGCTGACGACTTTTTATAAGGATGCGGAAGGCAACCCTTCTGTAATTCTTCAAAGCAAAAGCACTGGCGGAAAACAGATAATTCAATACATTGGCAAAGAATCTAGAGAATGATAATAAAAGTATCTAAACGAGGATATAAGAACCCAAGAATAATGATTTTCGTCAATGGAGTTGACGAATGATGCCTAGACAAACATTAAAGAGAGTAGATAATAAAGAGGGATTCTCACGAGCTGGATGTGCTCGATAGAGTTAAAATCAGCGAACTATTGGAAGAATCTAATTATCAAGACATTGTAAGAAAGCACTTTAAGCTTTGGATCGCGCATACAGAGGTCCTAAGTCAACTTTTCAATCAGATTATTTCATCGATTGTGGTCATCTTTTCGATGCTGAAAAACAAAGGATCTATTCGTCCAAACGGGCTTGTATAATCAAAGCGCGTAGTTGCCCTAGAGGATAAGCGCATAATTTTTAATTGCTGGTGATCCGGGGAACAGGTAAGACCACAATGACCAAAAATGCTGGCACTCGCTTCTGCTGCTGATGGCTACAGATCAGGTACTCTTCAGACAATGATGCTCAGAAAATCAAAGAGCCTTATCTGCAGACTTCAGACCTAAAAAGAAGTCGTCATTCTTGATGACTTCCTGGGACAACGAGTCTCTTGATGTCTTTGGCAACGGTTTGAAGAACATTATTAGTTTAGTTTCGTATGTTCAGAGAAACGAGAACAAACAGCTGATTTTGAACTCTCGATTTACTATTCTAAATGAGGCTAGAAACGTAGTGACGATTTTTCTGAGAATGATAGGAGAGATAAGCGGCTCTATCCATCATCAACTCAAACAAACACTAACCTAGATAAGGCTAGGTACTGCGCTCAATCTCAAGTATTGGAAAGTTCCTGATGAGTACATTTTCTAGCCTTACTCTCGGCGTAAATGGGGAACTACGATGGGGGTGTCGGCGGCCAGTGGCGAGAGCTGTCAGCAGCACGCCGAGATATCTAGAGATAGTTCAACATCATAATTATAATCCTCCGAATCATTGAGTACATATGTCCGAAAGGAAGTCTATGAGGGCGTGTATGCGATTCCTATTTTGACTCTCATTTGGAAACACCTCAATGAGCCGAGAGAGACTTGGGACAACGAGTTTGATCGCAGGCTCTCCGTAGAGGATCGCTATGTTATGCTCCTCTATTTTCTCTCACTGACAAGGGAGATTGATCACGATTCCCTTCGCCAGGCGTTTCCATAGCCTCTCCTCCAATATCATGGATTTGTCTCGAAACCTTCAAATCTGCGATCAGTCGACTTACGGAGACCATTATCCGAAAAAGGATTGTTAACCAGCGAGTAAAAATATTCTGTCATTAACCCGTCTCTGAATGACTATATGGGATCATTTTTCGGTGAAGCTGACGCTCAAGCAGCCAAGATAGTTGAAAATGCGGCCTACTCTGATCAGGTTGTGAGAATTGCAAAACTTAATAGTTCGCCTTTGGTTTCGAATGCTGTGAAGGCCGCTATTTAACTGGAAAAATTGTCTTCAATGGCGTCATTAGATGCACCTAGGGGCGCACATTTGATGGATGTTGTAAATCATTACGAACTGGCAGATAACTCGCTCTCAACGCAAGTTATCGATGCAATTAAGTGCCTTGATCGCGATTATCTTAGACAAGTCGAAGAAGATCAGATTAGATTATTTTGTAGATAGAATCCGAGAAGGTGGGTTGTTCTCCAAAATGCCGGGACTGAAGGAATTGTTTTCTGCTTGCCCTGATTTTGAACGCTTGTAATGTTGACCTACTAAGTTCAGAAATATTGCGTAGTTTCTATGAACTTGCAGTGTGTTATGCTCGAAACAGATGCAGAAAAGAAATCGCTTTTTCCGCTGGCTTGCGTTGTCGTACGTAGAGAACTTGAAACATGTGCTATTGAACGACAAGAGGTTGGTTGAAAATGTTCTATGTCGCAAGGAGGGCTTAACCAATGATTATGACGGTTTTCAGGATTGGAGGACGTGTGCCTCGAATTGATCGAAGAAGAGTATCCGCAATGGCTTGATAGTATTCGAGATCTTCTCGGAGGGGGAGAAGGGGTGAGTTATCTCACGGAAAATGAAGTCAAGGATATTTACAGTAATTCGACTTCACGTTTCTCTCCAGGTTATAGAACAACTATCAAGCACCGAACAGTGGGGGTGTGGGCTCTGTTATTTACTTGATTCCGGGATTGATTCGGGGGGCGATATGGCTCTAATGGGGCGCCTGTTCGAAGATTAGGTGAAATTTGAGAAAGTTCCGTTGCTCCCTAGTTTGGTCGTATACTGGCGCGGCTACGGCCAGGTGTGGCGGGTAGTGGCGCATGCTAGGGTTGATCGAGGGACATAGTGCTTCGGTCAGGACATGACTGTGGGCTACTGAGCTCCAGACCTCAGTAGCCTACAAAAATTATGGTCGTGCAATGAAGGTGAGTCTGGGGTGGGACTGTTGGTTTCCGACTACTTGGGAGTGCGTTGAGCTGAGGGTGTGCCGCCAGACCGACTGAAGCGTTTTGGAGTGGTGATGCTCATTTGTTCGAGAGGTTGACGGCTTCTTCTGCTGGGAAGGAAGGGGAGAGACGTTTTTTGGTCGTGCTGAAGGTGTAGATTATGCGTTCGTTGTCGCGATTCGGCTTCTCAGTGATCCGCAGTGAATGGCCGCGAGTGGGACAGTCATGGGTAGGCCCTAGTCGTGGTTGTAAGTTATTCGGTGCGCCTTTCGAGGAATAACTGGAGCATCTGGGAAGTGTGGATTCGATGCTGCTCTTTCCGCTCGTCTGCATTCAAGCCCTGCCTGCGAACGGACGATGGCCGATGTCCCGGGTGCGACCAGCAATCCGCTGGCGGCCCCAGCGCCCACAGAGCCACCGGGCCCGGGCGCCCCACGGCCACGGCGCGACGGAGAAGACCGCGACGGCGAACAGGGCGCGAGATGCCGCAGTCCACCAGCAGCGGGCGAATGACGTCGGCGGACATGGAGGTCGCCTCGTCGCCCGGAGATCGCCCTGGTCCGCCCAGTAACGGGTGTGAGCCTCGCCGCCCGGGCGAGCGATGGGGCAGCCACTCGATGGGCACCCACCCCCACCCAGGAAGGACAGGGCCATGCCGCGACGATGTTGGCCACCGCGTTGGCTGCACGCTGCCCCAGGCCGATCCTGCCCCGCCAGGGAATCCGATCGAGACCGCCACGAGCGTGTAGCTGCCCACGGCCGCAGCAGCCACCCCCAGCAACGGAGTCGACGTCGCCGCTGCCCGGGGCCGAAGGCCACGAATCCCAGCCAGACCCACAGCCACGGCGAGCCCCCACCACGAGGCACGCGCGGCAGCCCGGGCTGCGGGAAGTGCCGCTGACCGGTGGCCTCGAGGCGTGCGCGCACCGCCCGGCGCCCCAGTGCCGCCATCAACGTGGAGATCGTGACGACCGCGAAAGCCATGAGGCGGGTAGAAGGAGAACCTGGCGCTAGGTGACGAAGCTGTGGGACAGAGGCGTGGCGTCCGGGGTGATCCGTTTCGCGGGGGGCAGGTGGTTCATCGTCTCCTTGGCAAGTGCCACGGCCCGGGCCAGGTCGTCCGTGGTGGTCGACAGGTGGTCGCTGACCTGCCCACGTAGGAGTCGGTGCGCATGCATGCATGCGCGCCGGACGCCGACTCGTACCCGATGACCGTGTCCATGCGGGGCGGCTCGGTGCCCTCGCGAGCCGCCTGCTGCAGCCTCTGCCCGTAACCGGCGGGAATAATGAGGATGTAGCTGATGCGGTTCTGCGCGGTGGCGTCCTGGAGAGCACGCCTGGAGTCCTCAAGCGGCTGAGCCTCGCCGACGGACTCGACATAGCCCTTTGACCCCGCGGGAGATCGTGGAGCCGTCGCGGTCGATGACGGCCACACTCGCCGTGGCACGTGACCTCATCGGAGCTGTCCTCGGACTTGGCCATCCCGGTGAACAGACCGAACAGGCTCAGCACCACCAGGTAGATGAGGATGTACAGCCGGTGAGCGGCCACAACTCTCACACATGTCTTAAAGGTGCTCATGGGTCATCCTCCTGGCGCGGATCAGGGCGATAGTCAGGAACAGGCACGTCATGCCCAGCAGGACTGACGCAGCTGCGGGCGAAGGGCGCCAGAGAGTCGCAGTACGGGCCCGTAGAAGCGGCGGGCCGTCTGCCACAGGGGATTGGCCTGCGCCAGCAGCTGGTGCGATGCTGCTCGATGGAGCTGGGCGGACTGGGACGCAGGCCGGCTACATGCCGGTGAACAAGGACAGCAGGGCCGGGAAGCCGGAGACTATCGGTCTCCAGGCGACCCAGCGTCCCCAGGGCGGCTCCGCTGCGCTCGCCATGAGGCTGCAGACCCCGATCGCCACGAGGCACAGCAGCACATGGGGCCCGAAGTCCACGCCCACGACCGAGGCCATGAAGGCGAGGCGATGAGCAGGCAGGCGAACACGCACACCCAGGAGGCCGCGAGCGTGGCCGTCAGGATGCTCCACCGGGGGCAGGCCCGCCAGGGTCTGCCTGGCGCCCACCGGTGAGACGGCCATGATTCCTTTCACGGCCACCATGGCCACGGTCGTTCCCATGCCGCAGGCGAAGGCCAGCAGCGCGAAGTAGTAGTGGGTCTCCGGCTTGACGGGGGAGGGCGTCACCGAGATCGAGTGGGTGAAGGACTGGTCGGTCTCCAGCGCGGCCAGCTTCTCGAGCCGCCCCCGCCTTGGCTAGGGCCTCGTACTCGGCCCGCCGCTGGGTGTAGGAGTCCATGACCACTCGCAGGACCCGAGTCGTCTCGGCCTCGTTGCCCTGCTGAGTCACGTGCAGCACGAGCTGGCCGCCGTCGACGGCGAGGTACCCGTTGGTCTCTCCCCGCTTCGCGGCGGTCTCGGCCTGCGCGACCGTGGAGTGGGCTGACCTTCGTGAGGAGGTGAGGATCGGCGTCGTCGGAGGAGATGCGCTCACGACGGCGTCCAGCCCGGAGCGGTCCGGTAGGCCTCATCTGGACGACGCCGAAGCTCATGGGGGTGGCCTCGAAGGCTTTCTCCAGGTTGGAGAACATCGCCATGAAGATGAGGGACAGGACGATGGGGAAGCCGAGCGTCCACACGAGTAGGACGCGGTCTCGCAGGAGCCTGAGCACTTGGTACAGGAAGACGGTTAACATCTCAGGCCGCCTCGTCTCGCAGAGCCCGCCCGGTGATCTCCAGGAAGACGTCGTTGAGGGTCGGGGCTCGGAGGTCACCCGGCCGCAGGTCGCCCCGCCGCGTCCAGTGCCCTCATGACATCGGTGAGGTTGTGAGCCCGAGGGAGCACTCGATGAGCAGCTCACCGTCCTGGTAGGTGACCGTGCGCACATGCTCCAGGCGGCGCAGGCCCTCCAGGGCTCCCTCGCCCAGCGGGGCGGGGTCGACGACCTCCACCCGGATGCGCTCACCGGTGCCGATCATGGCGCTTGAGCTCCTCGGAGGTACCGGAGGCCACCTGCCGCCGCGGTCCATGATGACGATCCGGTCGCACAGCTGCTCCACCTCCTCATGTAGTGGCTCGTGCTAGATGACGGTGGCGCCGCGCTCGTTGAGACGCTTGATGCCCTCGAGGATGGCGCTCCGGCTCTGCGGGTCGACGCGGCGACTGTGGGCCCATCGAGGACAATGAGGGTCGGGGCCGTGGGCGATGCCGCAGGCGATGTTGAGGCGGCGCAGCAGGCCGCCGGAGAGCTCTTGGGCTTGAACCTCACGAACTTCTCCAGGCCGACGAAGGCGATCGCCTCGGCCACCAGGCGGCGCCTTTCGGCACGGTCACGCACGTAGAGGGCGCAGAAGGCACTGACGTTCTCCGCCACGCGTGAGCTCATCGAAGACGGCGACCTCCTGAGGCACCACGCCGATGCGGCGCCCTGAGACCGTAGGGAGGTGGGCGTCATCAGTTCACCGAAGACGCGGATCGAGCCCTTGTCGTGGGTGAGCGGCTGAAGGACACAGCTGATCGTCGTCGTCTTGCCCGGAGCCGTTGGGGCCGAGCAACCCCAGCACCTGACCGCGCGGGATCGTCAGTGACAGGCCGTCCACCGCGACCAACTCCCCATAGCGCTTGACCGGGAGTCGACCTCCACCGCCAGGTCCGCATCGTGGTTCTCATCCTGACGTCCATCTCGGCTCCTTCCTTCATTCCGCCGGTGGTCCTCGGCTCATGACATCCATGGTCTCGGGGCACGGGGAGGCGAAGTGCCTGGTGTCATGACTGCGGCCGGCCCCCATGACTTCTGTCGCGAGATGCCGCAATGAAGTCCCCCGACAGCATGCCGCGCCCGCCAGCGCCGGCCCTCGACCGATAATCGAGGGGTGAAGGTTCTGGTCGACAAAGGCGTGCTGCTGTGCGGCTGCCTCCCGCTGGCCCTGCTCGTGGGGCGGAGGCGGGGACGGCCGCCGTGATCTGGCTGATCGCGGCCGTGACCGTCGGCGGCCTGAGCATGAGCGTCGACCGGCGACGGTGGGGGATCGCCGTGCCTGCCGCCTATCTCCTCGTGGGAACGCTCTCGACGGATTCCATCGCCGCGCCGCTGGTCGTCTACGCCCTGGCCCGCCTCCGGGCGCGCGGGGCCCGACTACGCGCGAATGGTGGCGGCCACCGCCTGCATCCCCTTCGTGGCCGTCATGGCCGCCCGGGTTCAGGACACGCCCGTGCTGGCCCTGGCTCTGGCGGTCTGCGCGCTCGCGGCCCTCCTCGCACTCGCGCACCATCCAGGAGAGTCAGCGCGAAGGAGCCTGCACGTGGTGCGCGACGACCTGCGCGAGAAGGTTCTCACCCTGCAGGACACGAATGCCCAGCTGCTCCAAGCCCAGGACTACGAGCTGCGCGCCGCCGCCCCTGGCACGACGACGCACCCGGATCGCCCGCGGATCCATGACGGCGTCGGCCACCTCACCCGCCTTCTGCTGCAGGTCAAGGCCCTCCGGGTCGTCCACCGCGACGAGCCCGGCGTCGTCGCCGACCTGACAACCCTGGATAGCGGCCTCGACGAGGCCCTGGACTCCATGCGCCGCTCCGTCCACGCCCTGTCCGACGACGGCGAGGAGCTGGCCACCTCCCTCAACATGCTGGGCTCGCGCTGCGGCATCGAGGTCGGTGAGCGTCGATCTGCCCCACTGAGGTCGAGCCGCGTGCGGTGGTGGCGCGCTGCGTCGTCGCCGTCGGTGCGCGAGGCCCTGACCAACGCCGCCCGCCACGGCAAAGCCCGCTCGGCCCGCGTAGCCGTCACCGACTACCCTGCGTTCTGGCAGATGACGGTCGACAATGACGGCATCGTCCCCGCCGAGGACGAACTGGCCGTGGACGGCCGCGCGGGCTCGGGCCTGGGGCTGCGCTCCATGACGGAGCGGGTCGAGGCCCTGGGCGGCCGGGTGCGGATCACCTCGCGGCCACGGTTCACGGTCTTCGCCACGATCGAGGACGGACAAGGGAGAGAAGGAACATCATGAGGTCCTCATCGTCGACGACGACGCACTCGTTGCGCAGTCCCCGTCCACGATCCTGTCGGTCGAGGGCGACGTCGACGTCGTCGGTCTGGGTAGCTCGGGCCCGGAGGCCACCGAGCGCTACTGGGAGCTGGCCCCGACATCCTCCTCATGGACATCCAGATGCCCGGCGGGGACGGGCTCAGCGCAGCCGAGCGGATCCTGGCCGAGGACGCCGGGGCGCATCGTCTTCCTGACCACCTTCGCCGACGACGAGTACATCGTGCGGGCCCTCAAGATGGGGGCGCGCGGCTATCTCATCAAAGCGGGACGTCGCCCAGTCGCCCGGCATCGCTCGCGTCACGCTGGCCGGGGGTCTGCGTCCTGGAGGAGGTGCTCGAGCGCAGCACCACCATGGGGGCTCAGCGGACGCCCCGAGGACGGGGCAGCGACGAGGCCCCAGGGCCGTCCGCCCAGAGCTGCGGAGTACCTTCGCGGCCCTGACCGACCGCGCAGTACAGGTGGTCGAGCCGTGGCCGAGGGACTGGACAACGCCCGAGGCCGCGGCGCGCTGTTCATGAGCGAGGGCACGGTGCGCAACCACATCAGTGCGATCTGGCCAAGCTCGGCCTGCGCAACGCACGCAGGTCGCGGTCATGACTACCGTTGTGCACAGGGCCGGGTGAGCGGGGCATGAATGCCGGGCGCGAAGGGGCTTGGGGGAGGCCGATGGGGCGATCGCCGCAGGAACGGCTAAGCTACCGGAGTGTGGCTGACCTGTGCAGCGACGTGGGCGCTACTTTAGGCGAGCTCGCGCGGTGACGGGCGGACGAGGTCGCGGCGTGCCCGGCGGCCCTCGGGAGTGGGGAACATCGGATAGGCGTGGTTGAGGTTCTCGCCGACGTGCAGCGTCGAGTCAACGCGCCTCCAGGAGCTCTGGCATGGAAGAGCGCATTGTCCGGTAGGAGAGATCCTCCCGTCCCCACGAAGGTCGTCACCTTCTTCAGGCCCGACAGTTCACCGTAGATGGGGGAGAGGTGCCAGTCGGTCAATGGGGTGTCGCCCGCCCAGGAACGGCCGATCTCAGTGAGGGGCTCAGGCGCCCATGAGCGGGTCGGCGTCGACGTAGTCGGCGATATCCGGGTTCACGTGGGTGATGTCGACCCAGGGGAGATGAGGGCGAGCTCATCGGGCTGGGCGTCACCGGCCTCGGCCGGGGACAAAGCGATGACCGCCGCCAGGCCCCCGCCGGCGCTGTCCCCCATCAGGACGATCCGCTTCCCCGGGTTCTCCGCCACCGTGCGCCGATAGAGGTCCAGCACCAGCCGGTGCGCCTCCCTGCCAGGTGTGGTGGGGAGTCAGCGGGTAGAGCGGCATGACGACATCGGCCCCCGTCCTGCGGGCCAGATGATCGACCAGCCAGGCGTGCGCCGAGACCGCCGTCGAGATGTAGCCGCCGCCGTGCAGGTAGACGATGACCGCGCTCGACGGTGTCCGCGGGTGGAGGTGGTAGACGGGCATGCCGGAGTCATCGCGCCGCTCCAGGTCGTAGAAGAAGCGTCCCCAGGCCGGGAAGGTGACGGTGCGGGCCAGGCTCGGGCGAGTTGGCTAGACGCGCGATCCGCTCGGTGATCGGGATGCGCGCGTTCAGCGCCTTGACCGGCCGGATTCCGTACTCTGCCAGGCTCGCCGCGGCTGAGCGACCATAGTGCTTGCGGGAGTAAAGGCTGAAGGCCCCCACAGTCAGGCCGACGCTGGCCACGCCGACGGCGATCCTGCTTCCAGCTGAGTCTCTGCGTGCCTTCATGATTCCCTCCGCTCCACAGAGCGCTGAGCGCCCTCCGACAACATCTTCGGATCGGTCTGCTCCGTTATCGTTATCGTAGGCATCAGGCACGCGCGATGATGGGGTGAATCCAGCTCGTTCACTCAGTGCGGAGGATTGCATGTGACGGGAGCCGTTGGCGTGACAGGAGGAGAACGCGACATGGAAAGCCTACGAGATCGACCACCTCGCCGCCGTCCGTGCTCTCTTCTCGAGTGCATGGTGCTGCTGCGCTCAATGGCGCCTTCCCCTGGCTGAGCCGGGCGAGATCGCCCTGTTCGGCTCCGGTGCGCGGCACACCATCAAGGGTGGAACCGGCAGCGGCGACGTCAACTCCCGCCACGTCACCACCATCGAGGAGGGCCTGGAGACGTCCGGCTTCACCATCGTCACCCGGCCCTGGCTGGAGGCTTACGACGCGTCGCGACCAGGCCCATCAGGACTTCATCGCCGGTATCAGGGACGAGGCCGCCAAGCGCGGTGTCCCCGCCATCATGGTCGGCATGGGCTCGGTCATACCCGAGCCGGAGTACTCGATCCCCCTCCACGTCAAGGCCGGCACCGATCCGCGCACGGCCGTTCACGTCCTGTCGAATCTCCGGGTGAGGGGCGGTGACCGCACCCCGAGGCCGGGGACCTCAGGCTCACCGACTACCGAGATCCGCGACATCCTTACCCTGAACGAGCGCTTCGAGAGATTCCTCCTCGTCCTCAACGTGGGCGGCGTCGTCGACCTCAGTCCGCTGGGGGACGTCGGCAACATCCTTCTGCTCTCCCAACTCGGCGCCTGCATCGGTGATGCCTTCGTCAACGTTCTCCTCGGGCGGGCCTGCCCTCCGTGACTCGCCACCACTCTGGGCCGCCTGGGACGAGGACGACCAGATCGGCGACTTCGGTGACCCGGACGATACCCACTACCGCGAAGGCATCTCGTCGGCTACCGCTTCTACGACTCGGTCGGCAGGGGAGCCGCTCTTCCCTTGCGGATTCGGCCTGGGCCACACGACCTTCGAGGTCCAGATCCGCCAGGTGTGCCTCGACGGCGCCCGCGTGAGCGTCGACGTCGACGTCGCCAGCATCGGCGAGTGCCGGGCAAGGAGACCGTCCAGGTCTACGCCGGTGTCCCGGGCCGGACGCCTCGACCAGCCGCTCCAGGCGCTCGCAGGCTTCACCAAGACCGACGAGATCGTCCCCGGCGCCACGGCACGGATGCACCCGTCGACGTCGACCTGACCGACCTGGCCTCCTACGATGAGGCCGCCCGTGCCACGATCCTGGAGGCCGGCCGCTACCTGTTGCGGGCGGGAACCTCCAGCCGGCACCTGAGCCCTGTCGCCGTCGTCGAGCTCGCCCAGGATGCAACCGTGCGACATCTGGCCGGCGACCTGGGGAAGCCCGGCTTCACCGACTGGAAGCCGCGGCCCCGGCGGTCCTCGACATTCCGGCCGGCCTGCCGGTGCTCGCCGTCGACGCAGCCGACCTGCGCCTGCCGGATCACGCCGAGCCCGATGAGCAGGGAGCGCCGGAGGACGTCAGGCAGGCCCTCACCCTGGCTCGGAACCTGTCCGACGACGAGCTCATCCATACCGTCCTGGGTGACTACCGTCGCGGCGAGGAGTCCGGCTCCATCGTCGGGCCGCCTCCACCTACGCGTCGTCGGCGCGGCGGGACAGACCACCACCCGGATCCCCGGACTGCCCAGCGTCATCGCGGCCGACGGGCCCGCCGGCCTGCGGCTGGCCCCGCACGGCGTCGACGCCGAGGCTCCTTCTCCTGGGAGACTCCAGCCTGCCCGCCACCTTCCTCGAGGCTCGCATGGACGACGCCGGACGTGAGCCCTCGGCATCGCCGACGAGCCACAACCCGCGAACCCACGAAATCCGCGAGCAGTACACACACCGCCATCCCCATCGGCACCGCGCTCGCCCAGTCCTGGAACCCGGCACTGGCCGAAAGCTTCGGCGACGTCGTCGGAGCCGAGATGGAGCCTTCGGCATCCACCTCTGGCTCGCCCCGCCTTCAGCCTGCACCGCTGCGTCCTGTGTGGACGTAACTCGAGCACCTCTCCGAGGATCCGCTACTGGCCGGATACCTCGCCGCCGCCATCACCCGCGGGGTCGTCCCATTCGGGCGGGGCGCGTGACCATCAAGCACCTGGCCTGCAACAGCCAGGAGACCAACCGCCTCAACTCCAACAGCCTGGTCGGCCCCGAGCCGTGCGCGACCTCTATCTGCGCGCCTTCGAGATCTGCGTGCGCCAGGCCCGCCCGCCGCCGTCATGACCTCCTACAACCTCATCGGCGGCGTCCACACCTCCGAGGTCGACCGAGCTGCTCGAGGGTGATCCTGCGCCGAGGTGGGAGCTTCGACGGACTGGTCATGACCGACTGGATCGTCGACGGCATGACCCACGGCGAGCATGAAGCACCCGCGTACCACCGCAGCGGCCACCATCAAGGCTGGCAACGAGCTCTTCATGCCCGGAGGCGAGGCGGACCGAATGAACCTCCTGGCCGCTCTGCGCCGGGGGAGCGAAGGCGAGGTGGCGAGTCGGACTGCGATGCCGAGCCGGTCGACGGCGCTGTCGGCCTGACGCGCGCCGAGCTCGAAGCGGGCCGCCCGCGTCATCCACGCGGCTCGGAGGATAGCCACGATCCCGCATCCTGATGCTCGTGCTGTAGAATTAATCGAAGGAATTCAGCAGCGGGAGGATGTTATGCCGACGATCAAGCCGGTATCAGATCTGAGGAGCTACACGACGTTCTCAAGGATGTTGCGGAGGACTCCGCCTGTTTTTCCCTCACCAAGAATGGTCATGGGGAGGTACGTCCTTCTCGATATGAAGGACTTATGACCCGCGATTAAGGCGGTCGTCGTCTCCTCCGGAGGTCGAGGCGGGCCGGATTTCTGGTGAGGAGCAAGGGCGTGTTAGTGCTGCAGACGTGCGTGCGCACTTCGTCGCACGGCGGATCCCGCCCGCGAGTGCTGAGATCGTCTACTCCACTGATGCTCTCATTGATCTTGATGAGGCCTAGAGATTTCACGGTTGAGACCTCCGGTGACCCGGACTTAGCGTTTCAGCGGGTGGATGCCCTGCTTGAGGCGGTCGAAAGGGCTCGTAGCTACCGCTGGCCGGGAGTAGGTTGGATGTTGTTGGTGGCACGCCAACTGACAGTCGCTATGTTGTGGCTGGTCGTCTGCTGACTGTTTACAGCATTGAAGAGCACTTCATTCGGGTGGATCGGATCTTCGATACTCGGCAGGATTGGGTCTCTGTGCTCGTCCGGCGTGGCTGAGTTCCCGTGTTCTGGGAGGACTGCTGTGGCCTGTCGCTGGGGCAGTGAACGTGACATGCTCGGGTTGAGCCGCCCGCACTGCAGAAGGCGCCCTCCATGGCGCTGACACCTCAAGCACGTGAGACCTTCACCAGGCTGTTCGGGGTGGAGCCCCAACCCCACCCCACGGACCCCGAGCTGTTCGATATCCTCCAGAACGGGATCTTCGACGAGGCCTTCTCACAGAGTCCTCACCGACGTCGAGCGGGAGCTGCTCACCATCACCGTCTTGACCGCCACTGCAGACCCTCCTCCGCAGCTGCGTGTGCCCACGTGGGCGCCGCCCTCAACATCGGCGCCAGCCCACTCCAGTTGCGTGAGACCATCTACCAGTGCGCCCCTACATCGGCTTTCCCAAGACCCTCAACGCCATTGACATCGCCATATGGGGTCTTCGAGCCAACGGCATCTCCCTGCCCCTGGAGAACGCCGGCACTGTCGACCGCAACCGATCCCAGCCGCCCGCGAGCAGCCGGCGCCGCCATCCAGCCCCCGCTGTGCGGCAACGAGGTCACGGAGGTCTTCTCCGCCCTGCCCGAGCCCTTCGACGAATTCGTGCCCCACCTGCTGACCTCCTCCGCCTTTGGCGACTTTCGCCACCCGCGGTGGGCTCGACGTCGCCCAGCGCGAGCTCATCAGCCTCGTGGCCATCGCCGCCATTGGCGCCACCATCCAGCTGCGCCGCACGTGGCCGGGGCGATCGGGCCGGCTCCTCCCCAGAAGGTGGCCGCCGCCCTGGTTCGGGTCATGCCCTACATCGGCGGCCCCTGCGCCCTGTCCGGCCTGGTCCTCGTGGCCCGCTACGACGAGAGTGCCTCCGCAGAGGCCTACCGCTGAGAAGAAGGTCCATGTGGGCCGGCATCCTCCGCGGTTGTTGTGGGGTGAGTGTTAATCAGCGGATGAGTCTCGCGTGGGGCAGCGATGCGCTTGGCGAGGTCGTCGGGATCTGCGCTGAGCTTGGGGGGCGTTGCGAGAGGTTGACGGGTCGATGCGTGCGCCGAGTCGGCCGAGCTCGATCAACAGTGGCACCGTCGCCAAGCCTCGCTCGGTCAACGAGTACCTCCCCTGCTTGCCCCGGGCGACCTCGCTCTTGGTGAGGAAGCCCGCCTCAACCAGGTCGGTCAGTCGGCGGGACAGCACCGGGGCGCTGATGCCCTCCTCGTTGCCGGTGAGCAGCTCGCGGAAGGAGCGTCGGTCGTGCAGGACGATGTCTCGCAGAATTGCTTGAGACTCCACCTGTCGCCGAGCATCTCGAGGCTGCGGTTGATAGGGGCAGGCGGGGCGAGGCCGGGGGATCATCGTGCGCCCTCCTTTGTGGTAGTTGCATTCTGTTACTGGATAGCATATCGTCCATCTCGAGTGGTAACACAATGCAACTAGATGTCTGAGTGCTGCGGCACAGGAAGGACACCACGTGAAGGCCTTCGTCCTGGAGAAGTACGGTCACCCTCTGAGCGCCGTCGACATGCCCGTTCCCGAGCCCGGACCCCATCAGGTCCTGGTGCGGATGATCGCCTCCGGCGTCAATCACGCCGACGAGCGCACCCGTACCGGTGAGTTCAAGGCCGTCTTCCGGCTCGACCTGCCCAAGGTGATGGGAGGGAGCTGAGCGGCGGGTGGTCGCCATTGGCTCTCAGGTCACAGGGCTCGCCGTTGGCGATCAGGTCTACGGCTACACCGGCGTGGTGGCCATGGGGACCTGGGCCGAGTTCGTCGTGGTCGATGCCGACGCCCTCGCTCCCGCGCCCCGAAGCATCTCATTGGTGCAGGGCGGCCTCCCTGCCGGTCGTCGCCCTGACCGCGTGGCGGTCGCTGGTGACGATCGGCCGTCTCCAGCCGGGCCAGACGGTCCTGGTTCATGGCGGTGCCGGCGGAGTGGGGTCGGCTGTCATCCAGCTTGCCAAGCACCTGGGAGCCACGGTGGCAACCACGGCCTCGGCCTCCAGCGCCGAGACCGTCCGCCAGCTCGGCGCGGACATATCATCGACTACCGCAGTGAGGACTTCGTTCAGCGCCTGGCAGGAGACTCCGGTGGACATCGTCGTGGACACCCAGGGCGGCGAGATCACCTCACGGTCCTTCCAGGTCCTGTGTCCCGGCGGGATCGTGGTGGGCATCGCAGGTACCCCCGACCCGTCACTGGCCGATCAGGCCGGCGCCGGGCCGCTGGTCAAGGTCGCGCTGTCCGCCCTCAGCCTCAAGGTGCGCCGCCAGGCCCGCAAGCTCGGCGTGCGCTACCGGTTCCTGTTCATCCGAACCCGACGGAGGCGCTGCGCACCATTGCCGGACTCGTGGACGACGGCGTCATCCAGCCGTCGTCGACCGGATCCTGCCCTTCGAGCAGACCCTCGCCGCGCTCGGCCAGCTGCTGGCCGGCGGAACCCGCGACAGGTCCTCCATCACTACCAACGAGCAGGAGGTCACCACTGCATGCCTGGGGCGAGACACCACCACCATGCTCGCGGGGCCCGTCACCCGGTGGACCTCCGCTCCCATCCCGGCACCTGCGGGTGAGAGGAGAGTCCTTCGCGTACCGGGGACCTCGGGGGTCGACTCCGAGGCCACCCATCGTCCTGCTCGCCCACCTCGGGGCCACCCCTCGACGAGTGGGACCCCCGCGTCGTCGATGCGCTCGCCGAGGGCCGCCGCGTCATTGCGGTCGACCTACCGGGCATCGGCTCCTCCACCGGGAACGTCCCACGAACCATCACAGGGATGGCCGGTGCCGCACGAGCCTTCATCTCCGAGCTCGGTCTGGCCGGATTGACCTCATGGGCTTCTCCTGGGAGGCTTCAGTGGCCCAGCAGGGTCGCCCTCGACGCCCCGAACCTGGTCCGACGGCTCGTCCTGGCCGGAACCGGTCCCGCAGGAGGTGAGGGGATCGACCGGCCAACCGGAGCCGCCTACGTCTACCTCGACATACTGCGCGGGTGCTCGCCCGCACCGACGCTAAAAGAGTTCCTCTTCTTCCCGCGCACGTGCGATGGCAGGCCGCGGCGCGCTGACTACCTCGCCCGGATTCACGAACGAGTCATGGATCGTGATTCCCCGATCAACTTGAAAGCCTTTCCGCACTCAGATCGCCGCCATCACGAGCCTGGGGCGCCAGCAGCCCACAGGACCTGTCAGGATCGCGGCCCCCACGCTGATCGCCAGCGGGGACCACGACCGTATGGTCCCGACCCCGTTGTCCGAGGACATGCACCGGCGAATCCCCGGCAGCACCCTGGTCATTTACCCGAGGCAGGACACGGCGGTGTCTTCCAGTACTACTGGGAGTTCATCCCCACGCTGCTGGACCACCTCGACTCCTGAGGTCAGAGAACCCGATTCGGCAGTGAGGCCTGGAGACCCGTCTACGATGACCGCCGGGCCGGTTCTCGTCAGCCGGCCCCAGGCAGCTAAGGAGAACACGTGACGACGACGCGAGTCCTACCTCTCACGGCAGGTCACCCTCACCGTCCAGGGGGCAGAGGTCGGGGGACTGGCCTACGTCCCGCGGACGGCGTCGTCGACCCCGCGCCCTGGTCGTCTGCTGCCACGGCATGGAGGGCTCCCACACCGCGTCGCCCCCATGGCCCGGCGCTTCGCTGCGGCCGGGGCCGTGGCCGTCTGCTTCGACTTCCGCGGGGGCGGCGGCAGTGCCAGCCAGGGCGAGACCACCGCAATGTCGGCCCTCACCGAGCTGGCCGACCTCGAGCCCGTCCTCACCGCCGCCTGCGCCTGGCCGGAGGTCGACGCCTCCCGGGTCGCCCTGTTCGGGCTGAGCCTGGGCGGGCGGTCGCAGCGCTCGCGGCCGCCCGCCACCCGCAGCGGATCACCGCCCTGGCCCTGTGGTACCCGGCCCTGCGGCTGGGGAGAACCTGCGCACCGCCTTCCGCACGCCGGCGGCCGTTCCCGAGTTCGACTGGGCGGGCACCGTCTGGGCGCGCCTACGCCGTCGACGGCTGGAACCTGGAGGTCGGGGTCGAGGCTGGCCACCCACCGCCGCCCGTTCTCATCGTCCACGGGGACCAGGACCGCTGCCGTGCCCATCGAGGTCTCCCGGGCCGCTGTGAACGCCACCCCGACGCCGAGCTCTCGTCGCCATCCCCGGCGCCGCCCACGGCTTCGGCGACGCCAACTGGGGGAGGCCATGCGCCGCACCATTGAGTTTCTGGCCTGGAACGGGGTCCTCGAGGAGGACTGAGCCGCGCGGCGGACAGCGGGAACGGGTGGCGAGCCCGTTTTTCTGCAGCGGTGAGCTTCCGGGTCGCCGACGTCGCAGAATTGTTGGCACGAGGCAGCTGGGCTGACCAGTGTCAGCAAGACGATACTGCCGACCCTCCACGCCAGGGGCGGAGCACACGCTCTCCAGGGCGGCTGCGCCTTTTGCAGGCCCCGCCGCCGTACGTCTCTCGGTTGAGAGGTCGATGCCGTGCCTCACCGGACTGCGCTAGTCGAGACTGCGGCTGTGCCATTGAGACAGGGCCTCAGTGATCTCCTTGGTGAGAGCCTCCCAGCGGCGACGTTCATCACCAGCTGGTAGGCGTCGTCGTCAGGAGCCTCCACCCAGTGGCCGTTGATGTCCAGAAAGACGAGTGTGGCCAGCCACGCCCCAGGCGCTTGTTGCCATCCGCCAGCGGATGATTGCGGACCAGGGAATCGAGCAGAGCCGCTGCCTTCTCATCGATCGTCGCGTATGCGTCACGTCCCCAGGCATGGTCGCAGGTCGGTGCAGCGCCGAGTCGAGCAGGCCGGATCGGACCGGTCCCACAGAGATCCTCAATGAGTGACGGTGCATCCTCGAGCGTCAGGTACTCGACCATCTCTGCCTGATCAGCGGCCGAGGCGTTCCAGGACTTCGGCGTACCGGTTACGGATACGGGCGAGAGGCGTCAGCGACTCGCTGCTCATGTCCGCGGCGTGCGGCCACTTCGTGGATCGCCCGGATCGTCGCCTCGGCGGCTGACCCCGTGTCCTCCTGTGTACAGGAGCGCGGTAGCCGACTCATCCTCTTTGCTCAAGCGCAATGTCATCGCCATGTCTCCACGGTAGCAGGTGGTATCAGACTGGTATCAGGGCTGAGTGACTCTCAGGGATCGACCGGATTCCGCAGCGCATCGCGGGGACATCTCGCATGCGAGGTGCATTCTCTTCCGGCGGGGGACAAGCTGCGCGTAGAGGGACGGAATCCGGTCCCCAGGCGAAGTCGAACGCCTCCCGCCGCACAGAAAGGTCCCGATCGCGGGGAGGGACTGGCGGCATTGGAGCCGTGACCGAGAACCACGCCCAGCCCATCCCCGCCAACCCGGACGACGTCGTCAATCCCTCCTGCTCCAGGCCTTCGCCTGGGACCTGCCCGCCGGCTCTCGCCCACTGGCGCCTCCTGGCGGATAATGCCGCCCTCCTGGCCGACTGCGGGGTGAGCTCGGTGTGGCTGCCGCCCGCCCATAAAGGGGCAGGCCGGCGTGGAGGACGTCCGGCTACGGCGTCACGACACCTACGATCTGGGCGAATTCGACCGAGGGCACCGTCCCCACCAAGTACGGCACCAGGAGGACTACCTCGCCGCCATCGAGTCCCTGCACCGCCGGCATCAGCGTCGTGGCGGACATCGTCCTCAACCACCGCATGGGCGGCGACGACACTCGAGGTCGTGCGCGCCACGCCCGTCGACACGACCGCACGCGCACCATTGGCGAGACCGAGGAGATCACGCGCCTGGACCCGCTACACCTTCCCGGGGCGGGCCGGCGCTCTACTCGGACTTCACCTGGGACTCGACCTGCTCCACGGTACCGACTGGGATGAGGGCCCGCTACCAGCAGGGCGTCTGGCTCTTCGAGGGCAAGCAGTGGAACGAGAACGTCAACGATGAGCTCGGCAACTACGACTACCTCGCAGGGTTCCGATGTGCACGTCGTCGACCCCGCTGTCAGCGCCGAGCTGGACCGCTGAGGCATTGGTACGTGGAGACCACCGGCGTCGACGGCTTGCGCCTGGACGCCCTCAAGCACGTCGGCGCCGACTTCTTCGCCCCGCTGGCTGCCGGGCTCCGCCGCGCCACCGGCCGCGCCTTACCGGCCGTGGGCGAGTACTGGTCCCGCGATGTCGCCGAGCTGGAGGGGCTACCTGGAGGCCGTGCCCTTCATGAGCCTGTTCCGACGTCCCGCTCCACTTCCATCTGCACGCCGCCTCCACCTCCAACGGCGACGTCGACCTGACCAGCCTCTTCGAGGGCACCCTCGTGGCCGCCGACCCGAGAGCGCGCCGTCACCTTCGTGGAGAACCACGACCTAGCCCTGGGCCAGTCGCTGGCCTCCACCATCGAGTCCTGGTTCAGCCCTCGGCCTACGCCCCTCATCCCGCTGCGCGAGGCCCGGAACCCCCTACGTCTTCTGGGGAGACCTGTTCAGCACTGAGACCGGAGACCTGCCGGCCGTCACCGAGCTGCCACTGCTCGCGACCATGCGGCGCGCCCTGGCCCACGGCCCTCAGCACGACGCCCTCGACGACCCCGACGTCGTACGGCTTCGCGCGTGAGGGCGACGAGGGCCACCGGCTCAGGCTCGCCGTCGTGCTGTCCGACCACGGGGCCGCCGCAAGCGCCTCCACGTCGGGGCCCGGCACGCCGGCGAGGCAGTGGACCTGCGTCCTGGGCGGGCACGAGGCCGGTCACGGTCGGTGACGACGGCGGCGTGGAGCTGCCCGTGTCCGACGGCGGCCTGAGCGTCTACGCCCCGAGGTCGCCAAGCCGATCCTCGGACAGCGCCGAGCAGCACCTCCTGCGCCAGCGCTGAGTGCCGCGAGCCCCGGAATGCCCAGCACCCCTTCGTCGTACCAGTATCACTCTCACTCATCGCACACCCTCCTCAAGTGCCACGAAGACCCTGTAGTGCGGTTTTGATCAACGGCCCCACAACCGGACACGAACGCTGCATCAAATTGCATCAGGTCAGGAGGAGGAGCTCGGGGTCTGGCCGATCTGCGCCACGTGCTTCAGGTGCTGTAATCCTGTGCGGGGTAGTGGGGGCTGCGCCATTGGTGGACTTTCTGCTTGTCAGACGTCGATTCGGCGCAGTAGCTCGGCCGGGGGCAGGGCGTCGTGCTCGATGTAGGCCCGGAAGACGGGGACGGCCTGCTCGCCGGTGAAGACCTCTTCGGGGTGGACCTGGATGGTGAAGGGCTCGGGTCCTCCGTTGTCCCAGGACACCGTGACCCACGCCTCGGGGTTGGTCACGGGCTCGCGTGCCACCGCGTACTGCTCGTAGGAGTCGTCCTCGTGAGTCACACGGATCTCAATGGTCATCGCCCCGGTTGATCCGCCGCACTGGATATACGTTGCCCGCGCCGGAGACGAACGAGGAACATCATCAACATGTATTGCTCCCTCAGGTAGTGCCCAGACTAACGTGGAAAAGTGCTTCACGCCATCCATGAACTTTGGACTGGATACGCGTCGGCTTACTCGATTGGCGAACTCTTGTGGGGTTTGCGGAAGAAAGAAAGTTTCAACCAGTCCATTTTTGCCATTTTGTTTCATAGGCAAAGCGTCTCATTGATTGTTTCTCAACTCTCTTCATTTGAACCTCTGTGATTTTCGATGGTGCGTCCGTCGTCCAGTCTCACTCGGGCGGGGTTGTCTGGTGACACCATGTTATCAGCGGCTCGTTGGGTGCCGTGATACGGAGACTGGCCGCTCTTGACCTCCAGGCCGACCCAGGTGCCGTCACTCTCGTTGAATGAGGCCGGTCGTAGTATCGTCCCTGCGGTGCTCCATTAATATGAGCAAGATGTTTGTCCTCAATGACCTCACTCACCCGAGACTCCGTCAGCAGTCGAGATCATCAAGATATTCCTCTAGGGCCTTTCGCTTCGCTCTGGTCGTACATGTGTGCTCCGGCGTTGCCGTCGGCGTAGCGGCCTGACGTCACGTCCGTCGCCGCGGTCAGCGCGTTCGTCTACTGTCCCGGGGCCCGGCTTGTCGGCACTCCTGGGTTTCTCGGTCGGGGTGTTGGCGCGTTGGGTGCCTCGGTGCGCGTTGTTGTGCGCCGCTTGTGATTCTGCGATGCTCTGGGGCCGGGTCCTGCTGCTGAGTGCTCCGTGGCCCGGGCGGCCTTCGTCCCTGCTTCCTCCACGGCGGCTTCTTCTCGGGTGAGAGTGCGTGCGGTTTTGGTTGGCGTAGCCGGCGCCGCGCAGGGGCTTTGCCTCCGGGGATGATGGCCATGGCGGCCAGGCCGGTGTCGGTGATGACTTGGAGGTCGTTGTGGGTGTCCAGGTAGTGGCCGGTGGTGCCCCAGGGGTCGCGCATGAGCTGAGCGGTGGGGCGGGCGGCGTCCAAGGCAGTGGCGATGCCGAGCCCGACGTTGAGGGCCCAGGCCGAGGGTGCCTCCGGACAGGGAAGACGACGGCGGCGCCGATGAGGACCAGGGCGGCCTTCTCGCGGTGGGGCTCATGGACTCCCCAGACCGCTGCGAGCATATCCAGGATGCCGGCGAACCAGAAGGCGGGCGGCCCGTTCAGGCGCTGATTGAGCTCACTCACCACAGGCGGCACGACGGTGTAGATGATCCAGGCTCCGGCCAGTGCCGCCGCTGGCCAGGGCTGAGGTGGCCCAGCGGTGGGGACCGGCGTCGAGCGCTCGGCGTGCAGCCAGGTCACGGGCGATGCGGTGCTCGGCCCAGGCCTGCAGGAACAGGCGGGGTCGGCGGGTAGTGGCCGCCTGAGCCAGGGCGAGCCTGAGCCGGTGGGCCTTGGCCCTGGCGGCGGCTGTCGCTTCGAGGACGTCGGCGCCCCACCTGCCCGCCACCCCACCAGGCGGGCCCTGGGGCGCGCCGGCCCGCCACCCGGTGCGGCGAGCGTGCGCGCTAGCCGCCCAGTCGCATCACCCGGGCATCCACAAGGACCGCGACGACGAGCATCACCAGGAGCAGCCAGCCCCGGCCCTGACCAGAACCAGCCATGCTGCTCGTGGTCCCGACGACCGGCCAAGGAGCCTCACCATTTAGTCGTCTCCTCGTGATCGGGTTCCCGCCATGTGCGTGGAAGAGTGAGGAATACGGTCGTCCCTTTTCGGGAGATGGTATCGACCAGGACCTTCCCGCCATGGAGCTCGACGATGCGCTGGGTGATCATCATCCCAGGCCGGTTCCCGGGCGCCGGGAACCGCCGGTGGCGAAGGGAGTGAACAAGAGGGCCCGGTCCTACGGGGTCATACCCGTGCCGTCGTCGGAGACGGACACGGTGACGATCTCCTCGGACTCGGTGACACGCACAGAATGGATACGCCTTCGCCCGCGTGCCGGGCGGCGTTGTTCACGACGTTGGTGACGGCCTGCCCCATCAGGCGGGGGTCGACCTGCATACGCAGCGGTGCCCGTGGTTATCCATGCGGATGGAGGCGGTGTGCACCCGGCGCAGCCGAGCGATGCACTCGCGCACGAGCTGGCGCATCTCGGTCACTCCAGGGTGCAGATTGAACAGATCCGATTCCAGGCTGGCCTCGGCAGGGAGATCGGAGACCATCTCGATGACCTGATTGGAGTTCTCGGCAATCGTTTGGCCGAAGTGCTTCTGATCGGGATTGAGAGGGCCGGCGCTCTCGTCGAGGAGCAGCTCGGCGGCACCGCGAACCACGGTCGGGGTGCGCAGCTCATGCGGACAGCATGTTGGGGCGGCGCATCCGCTCCTCATGAAAGGCGCGCAGGCGGGCGAGCTCCCCACGGGTGCGCTGAAGGGAACGCTGGGAACGGGTGAGAAGAACCGCGCAGGCGATCAGGGCGAGAGCAACTGCGAGGGCCGCAGTCCACTACGTCATCGCCTGCTCACCTCCAGTGTCTCAAGCGTCGTCGCGTCGTCTGTGCGGACTGCGGTCACGCAAAGCCTACTACCGGCGTCGGACACTGAGGGCGGCGCTGGCGGACCGACATGGTTTCTGTGGGCTGTGGCAGGCGCGTAGGTGAGTGGTGCCGGCCGCACGTATCTGAGACGACCTTCCTGGAGGAGACATGCCCGCTTTCCATGCGCCCACCGACCAGAGGACTGACAAGACCGTTGCCGTCTTCATCGCGCCCGGGCTGGAGGAGGTCGAGGCGCTGGCGACCGTGGACATCCTCTTCCGCGCCGGCATCCCCACGACGATGATCTCGGTGACCCCTGAGCGGGCCGTCGTCTCCTCCCACAACATCGTCGTCACCTGCGACCTCACCCTGGCCGAGGCGAACCTGGACGACTACGACATGCTCGTCCTGCCCGGTGGCATCCCCGGCACCCCCAACCTCAAGGCCGTCGAGCCGCTCATGACTGCGGTCACCGAGCGGGTACGCGCCGGCCGGCCGGTGGCCGCGATCTGCGCCGCCCCTCGATCCTGGCCGAGCTGGGCCTGCTCGAGGGCCGCCAGGCGACGTCGAACCCCGGCTTCGTGGGCGTGCTTGCCGAGCGCGGCGCGCAGGTCAGCCAGGCCGCCGTCGTCACAGACGGCCCCGTCATCACCTCCCGCGGCATGGGCACCGCCATCGACTTCGGCCTGGAGATCGTGCGCCACTACCTGGGCGAGGAGGCCGTCGACGACGTCAAGGCCAAGATCGTCTACCAGGGCTGATATTCGCTTTTGCCGTTGTCCGATCCCGGTGGGTTATCCAGCGCGATCAGGGCTCGCGAGGACGCACGTTCAGGCTCGTGTCAGCACCTTGGACGTGCGGTCGGCGAGCTCGGGGCGCGTCCTCGTGGCTCTACAGGGTGAATGCGGATCAGGGGCTTGCTGATGCGGCGCCCCTTAGGGATGAGGGCGGCGACGATGAGCAGGCCCCCCAGGCCCGCCAGGCAGGCGATGGCCGTCGTCGTGAAGTCGAAGCGCAGCCCCAGGCCCGCTGCGATGAGCAGCCCGCCCACGAGGCAGGAAGGCCCCCACAGGGAGCGTGGAGCCCTTGATGTCCTGGGGCGCCTGTGGCTGGTCCCGGTCAGTGACCGTCCCGGCGCTCCACACCGGGCTCGGCGTCGACGACGCGGGCGCCGAGCCCGTGGACGCCTTGTCTGCATCCGCCTCGTCGGACGTGGGCAGCGGCATGGTCGCCGGCTGAGTCTCGGATTGAGCCATGGGTTGGGTCACCGGTGAGGTCAGCGGTTGGGTGTCGCCGGTGGCCGGGAAGGGCCTGGTGGCGTCCTCGGCGGTCGCCTCGGTGCTGTTCTACTGGCGTCGTCGGGCGACGCCGTGGACGAGGTGCTGCTCATGAGGGTCTCCTTGGATAGGGGCCGGGACATGCCCGGGAAAGATTTCTGGTGGCTGAAGTGAGTGCGGAGGTGCGGGTGCGATCAGCCGGCTGTCGGGGTGGCCGTGGCGGACTGCTTGGTGGGAGCCGGGGACGGTGTCGGGTTGCCGATCCGGAGGGGCTCGGGCTCGTACTGGGCTGCGCGGCGCCCTGTCCGGACAGGGGTCTTCTGCACACAAGTGTCGTAGGCGGAGCGTTCCTTGGAGGTGAGATCGGACGAGATCCCGCCAATTGGCCTCCTTGCTGCGGCTGTCCTCGTTCACGCTCTCGTGGGGCTGCGCGGATGCAGGTCTCGGCCTCCTCGGCTGTGATGGCCTGGTGGTTCATGCCTGGAACCGGTAGATCGTCGCCGTGGACCTCGCCCTTCTCGTCGTACCAGGAGCTGACGATCCACACGGGTTCCTCGGCGTTGCCGTACCAGGAGACGGTGTTGCTGCGCTCCTCGATGTTGATCGTCCGGTATCCACCGAGGCATTGATGATGATCTCCGGCCGCCCGTCCTCGCTGCTGGGGAGGCCGGGGTGCGCTGGTGTTCAGCCCGCCGCTGGAGCTGGCGTAGGGTGGTGATGCTCTTGCCGGTCACGTCGTGGCGACGTGGGCCCTCGTCGTCCTGATCCATCTGCCGGCCGTTGACGGTCCAGGCCCGGGTGACCTGTGAGTCGATCGCCCCCATGTCGACGTCGGCCTTGACCGTCACCCGCTGGTCGGTGTCTGTCTTGATACGGAGGGTCCCGACGTCGAGGTGGGCGGTGACGGTGGAGAGCTTGCCCGGCCTCCTCGGCCGGCATGCCGCGCAGATCCAGGGTGAGGTCACCGACGTCCTTGCTGCGGGTGACGCTGCCGCCGCTGGCCGACGCCGTCAGCTCCTTCCACGTCACCGTGGTCGAGGAGGTGGTGGTCGAGTTCTTGAGGGTCTCGAAGGGCATGCGGGCCAGGCTCGTGGGGATGATCGAGGCTGTGGCCAGAGCGGGGATGGCGACGACGAACAGGACCGGCCAGCCCAGCACCGTCATCCAGCCGCCGTGCCGACGACGCAGACCACTGGCGACGATGCCCGCTCCCAGGAGGGCGACCAGGGGTTCCGATGAGGATGAACTGGCCCTGGAGCAGACCGACGCGATGGGTTGCCGTGGCGTACCAGATGCCCGCCGTGGTCAGGAGGCCCAGGCCCAGGATCGCCAGTGACAGTGAGGAACCGGGGCCGGGACGGCGCGGGCGTGGTGGGCGGGTCGGCACGGGCACCGGCTGGTACGGCGGGTACTGCCGGTGGAGCGGCTCCGCCAGCTCGGGCCGCCGACCGGGTGGTTGAAGACTGGGCCGCCGGAGCCGGGCGCCGAGGAGTTCAAGCCGATGCGGAGCCCGCCGCTGAGGCGAAGCTCCGGCCTGACCCGCCGGACCGGCCTGGCCGCCGGGGTGGCCGTCCGGTGCCTGCGCGGCGCCGGGTGCAGCATTCTGCCAAGGCTGGGGTCCCTGGGGGCCTCGAGCGGCCATCCGGCTCGCGCGCCGGTTCTGAGCGCGGCGGATGACGAAGACAACGCCCAGGACGAACAGCCCCAGCCAGAACAGGGGCCACAGGGCGGCGGCTATCCCCGCGGTACCCGCCTCATGGACGTACCAGTCGGGGATGAAGCCGCTGCCGAATGTCGACATCCCGACGATCGTCATACCGATGGCGCCCGCCAGGCCCGCGTTGAAACGGCCGGAGAGGGCCTCCTCCACGTGGATGCGACCATCGGACTCCTCGGGCAGGGAGGGCCCAGGCCAGCCCTGTAGAGGACCAGTCCGACACCGGTGAAGAGCGAAAGCACTACCCACACGCAACGCACCAGGGTGGGGTCCAGGCCGAAGCGGTAGGCCACGCCACCGGCCACGCCCGCGATCCAGCGCTCGTTGGTGCGCATGAGGCCCGAGCCGCGCAGGGAGTCGAAGAAGCGGTGGGTGGATTCGCCCTGAGGCCCGGGCCGGGGGTGCCGTACTGCTGGAAGGAGGGCGCGGGGCTGGCTGTGGCCCGTACTGCGGACCCTGCTGGGAATCGCGCTGGGCGCCGTCGGCGCCGTCGGCGCCGTGGGAGTCGGCAGGTGCGGAGGATGCAGGGGATGCGGAGGAGCCAGAGGAATCGGAGCCGGTGGGCGAGCCACCGTCAGACGGGGAGGAGGGCATGTCGTTCATGTCAACAATTCTTCGCGCCCGCGACCTGCGGCACGATCAGGGGAACCCCTGAATGATCCCGGATTGTCCCCCGAATCCCCGGGGACAATCGGATCGGCGACCCTGACGTGCCACGATGGTGCCATGACGACAGCTCAGCAGTGGGGCGCGCAGCCCGGGCCGACCTCCGGCGGGCCGGTGTACTCCTGGAGCCCTCCTCGACAGCTGCGGCGACGTCCCCCTCTGCGTCGTCTGCCCCACCACCTGGGGCCGGCTCCGGCCGACCTGTCTGCGGAGACCGCCCGAATGCGCCGGCCCGCCCGCATCGCCGGCGTCTGCGCGGGGCTGGGCATCCATCTGGGCATCCCTGTGCGATACATCCGCGCAGTCATGGTCGTCCTCGCCCTCGGCGGCGGCACGGGAGCCCTGCTCTCACGCCCTGCTGTGGGCGACCCTTCCCGGGAGAACGGTCCGGCAGGGAACGATCCCGCCTCGGCGGTCTCCCGCGCCCGCCTGGCGGCTCGCCTCAGGGGTGGGAGAGGCACTGCGGACCGCCGAACCGACGGCGGAGCCGTCCTGGGCCTGTCGCAGACGATCGTCGATGGCGGCGCACTCCTCCTGGCGGCCCTGTTCCTGGCCTCCTGGCGCTTCGGGCTGCTGGACCGAATCGGGGCGGTGGGAATCATCATCGTCATCATCGCCGGGGGCCGCCCTGGCCTGGTCGCAGATGGATAACCTCGTCGGCCCGGACCGCAACCTGAGCGCTGTCCTGCGGGTCGCGGGTGGAGTGTGCCTGGCCGTCGTCGGCATCCTGGTCTGGGTGGCCGAGGACAGCACCCCTACAAGCTCATCTCCGGGCTCATCACTGGAGGGGCGCTCGTGGCGGGCATCGGTGTGGTCCTGGCGCCACTGTGGCTGCGGACCAGCCGGGCCCTGGCCGACACCCGCGCCGCCGAGATCCGTGAGGCCGAGCGCGCAGACATCGCCGCCCACCTGCACGACTCCGTCCTCCAGACCCTCACCTCATCCGAAAGCGCGCCGACGAGCCCGAGACGGTGGCCCGCCTGGCCCGCTCCCAGGAGCGTGAGCTGCGCGCCTGGCTCTACACCGACCGTCCCGCGCCGGGCACCTCCGTGGCCGACGCCTTCACCGACCTGGCCGGCGAGGTCGAGGACCGCTACTGGCGTGGCCGTCGACGCCGTGTGCGTCGGCGACCGGGCCCCCGACCGCGACACAGAGGTCATCGTCGCCGCCGCCCGTGAGGCCCTGTCCAACGCGGTGCGCCACGGCGCCCCGCCGGTCTCCCTACGTGGAGGCCGGCGAGGAGGGCCTGGAGGTGTTCGTGCGCGATCACGGCCCCGGCTTCGATCTCGATGCCATCGCCGAGGACCGCCACGGCGTGCGCGAGTCCATCATCGCCCGCATGGAGCGCCATGGCGGCAGCGCCCGGGTGCGCCGCATGTCCACCGGTACCGAGGTGGTGCTGGCTCTCCCCGCGCGAGTCCACTGAGCCCGTCTATCGTTGAGCCCGTCCTTCTCGGCCCCACTCAAGCCTCTTCGTCCTTCATCACCCTTCGTCACCACCAGGAAGATTCCATGGCTGACACCCCCGCCAATACAACGGACCACCACCAGCCCGCTGAGGCGAGCGCAGCCTGCGGGTGCTGGTCGTCGACGACCACGCCCTGGTCCGCTCCGGGGTGCGCTCCGAGCTGACCGCCCACGCCCCCGACCTCGACGTCATCGCTGAGGCCGACGACGTCGAGGGCGCCATCGCCGCTGTCCACGCCCTGCGGCCCGACGTCGTCCTGCTCGACGTCCACCTGCCCGGCGGCAACGGCGGGGAGGAGCCGAGGTGGTCGCCTCCTGCCACGACGTCCCCGAGACGCGCTTCCTGGCCCTGAGCGTCTCGGACGCCAGCGACGACGTCGTCGGCGTCATCCGGGCCGGCGCCCGAGGCTACGTCACCAAGGCGATCTCCACCGAGGATCTGGCCCAGGCCGTGCGGCGCGTGGCCGCCGGGGACGCCGCCTTCTCCCCGCGCCTGGCCGGGTTCGTCCTGGACGCCTTCGGTGCCGGGGCCGGCGGGTGGCCGTGGCCGACACCGAGCTCGACCGCCTCTCGGCGCGCGAGCGGGAGGTCATGCGGCTCATCGCCCGCGGCTACACCTACAAGGAGTGCGCCTCCGAGCTGTTCATCTCGGTCAAGACCGTCGAAACGCATGTCTCCGCGGTTCTGCGCAAGCTCCAGCTGTCCAACCGCAACGAGCTCACCCGCTGGGCCGTGGCCCGCCGCATCGTGTAGGAATCGGGCTCGTCCTGAGAATGAACCCGAGGGATACGCAGGGGAGGGAGGCGGGTATGTGACGCTCGGTGTCGCGTCCGGCTCCACACTGCCGCACTGTCCCGCCGCCGACCCGATCCGTGGCAGGATGCGGGACGTGAGCCAACCCCCGCAGCCCTCCGCGAGCACCGCTCATTCCCACCCCGATCCTCTCCAACCGGCCTGCGAGCACCTGCGTGCAGGCAGGGCTCATCATCCTGCCCACGGACACCGTCTACGGCATTGGGTGCAACGCCGCCGACGCCGGGGCGGTCGAGCAGCTGCTGGCGGCCAAGGGGCGCGGACGCCAGATGCCCCCGCCGGTCCTCGTGGCCGACCCCGCCGCCTTGACCGGGATCGTCACCCGGGTGCCGGAGGTCGCACGCGCCCTCATGGAGGCCTTCTGGCCGGGCGCACTGACGCTCATCCTGGAGGCCGATGAGACCCTGACCTGGGACTTGGGGAGACCAGCGGCACCCTTGCCGTGCGCATGCCCGCCCACGATCTTGCCCTGAGCCTCCTGCGCCGCAGCGGCCCGTTGGCCGTCACCTCCGCCAACCCACCGGCGCACCACCCGCCACCGACGCCGCTTCCGCCCGTGCCGCCTTCCCCGGACGGGTCCGGGGCGTCGAAGAGCTCACGCCTGATACCGGAGGCACCGGTGCTGCTGGGTGCGAGGGCATCCTGCTGCTCGACGGCGGCGCCACCCCCGGGCCGGTTCCCTCCACCATCGTCACCCTCGCCGGGGCGCTACGCTCGCGCCCCCGGATCCTGCGCCAGGGGCCCTGGCTCATGGCGACCTGGAACGAGTGGCCGGCGTCGCCCCTGGCCGAAGGGACGCCAGACGCAGCGCGTCACAGGACGGAGGCGGGTGCGTGAAGGTCTCATCTCCTGGTCATGGCCATTGCCGCCGCGACCACCTACGTGGCCGTCCCCATCGTCCGGCATATCGCTCTGGTGGGCAACGCCCTCACCCCGTGCGGGCACGCGACGTCCACTCCTCCCCCATCCCGCGCCTGGGCGGCGTGGCCATGTTCTTCGGCCTGTTCTCCGCCATCTCCGTGGCCTCCTCGATCCCCTACCTCTCCGACGTCATCGACTCCAGCGCCTGGGCGGTGGTCCTGGGGGCGGGACTGGTGTGCCTGCTCGGCGTCGTCGACGACCTGTGGAGCTGGACTGGATGACCAGCTCGCCGGCCAGATCCTGGCCGCCGGCGTCATGGCCTGGCAGGGCGTGCAGCTCCTCACCTTCCCCGTGGCGGGACTGACGATCGGCTCCTCACGCCTGTCCCTCATCTCCACCGTCATCGTCGTGGTGGCTGCCATCAACGCGGTCAACTTCGTCGACGGGCTCGACGGGCTGGCGGCCGGCATCATCGGCATCGGCTCGACCGCCTTCTTCCCTATACACCTACGTTCTCACCCGTGCCACGAGCCCGGGCTCCTACAGCTCCCTGGCCGCCACCATCGTGGCCGCGCTCATCGGCGTGTGCGTGGGCTTCCTGCCCCACAACTTCAACCCGGCCACCATCTTCATGGGCGACTCCGGGGCGATGCAGCTGGGGCTGGTCTCGGCGGCCTCCACCATCATCGTCACCGGGCAGATCGACCCGGGCAGCTTCGACGGCTCGCGCGCCCTGCCCGCCTTCATGCCGATCCTCCTGCCGCTGGCGGTGCTCCTGCTGCCCCTGACCGACATGATCATGGCGATCGTGCGCCGGGCCAGGAAGGGACTGAGTCCCACCCACCCCGACCGCATGCACATGCACCATCGGCTCCTGGCCGCCGGGCACTCCCACCGTCGTGCGGTGCTGGTCATGTACCTGTGGGCGGCGGTCGCCTCCTTCCCCGTGGCCGCCATGGCCTTCTTCCCCCTGCCCTGGGTGCTGGCGGGGCTGGCCATCGCGGTGCTGTTCGCCTTCGTCGTCACCGTCGACCTCATGCCCGGGGTGCGCCACGGACTGCGCTCGGCGCTGCGCCGTCGCCATGACCGTCAGGAGCAGCGGATCGTCATCTCCCGCAACGTCTCGGGAACCGGTGAAGTGACGCGCCCGGCCGAGGGGCAGGCGCCGCAGGGATCGCCCTGCCGTCGCCGTCCGGACCCCCTGAAAGGACACGCCCGTGAGCCAGACGACTCCCACGAACGCCCACGCACTGAGTGAGGCCTCAGCCCGGCTGCGCCGGATTCTCATAGTTGCCGCCGTGGTCCTGGTGGTTGGTGAGGTCCTGTGGTGCCTCATCGGCGGTTCCCACGGCGCCGTGGTCCAGCCGCTGGCGACGCTGCTGGCCGCAGCGGGCTCGACGATGGTGCTGCTGGCAGCGACCTGGTGGTTCCTGGACCGCATGGTCCGCTCCGACATGAGGGGTCCTCGTGGCCTGGATGGTCGGCGGATACCTTGCGAAGGTGGCGGTCCTGGCTACGGCTCTCGTCGGCGGACGGTCCTGGGACTCGACGTCAGAGTGATTGGGGTCTCAGTCATCGCTGTGATCCTGGTGAGCATGTTCGCCGAGGTGACCGTTCTGTCACAGGTGCGAATCCTTGTGGTGGAGCCGAGGAAGGACGACTCGGCGGGCCGCCCCTGATCGGCGGGCGGGGATGGCCGCAGGACGTCGTGACTGAGGTGGATCACGATAGGGCGTCTGGTTTGCTTCGTGAGACCCCTGTGAGGCGCTAGCATGGCCCGTGATCGGCAGGCCCGTCGGGCAGGCCTCGAAGCGTGAGAGACATCGGGAGGATCTCCTGTCCACCAACACCGTCACCGAGAACGGCGCGGCAGCCGACGATGTCGCCGTGCCGCGGACGGCTGACGCCAAGCCGTTCGTCAAGCCGCTGTGGTACTGGGCTCTCCTGATCATCCTGGTCGCGGTGATCGCGAGGACCGCGGTGCCCGCCTTCACCGTCACGGGGGAGGATGAGCTGCACAAGCCCGGAGTCGAGGACTTCTTCCCTGAGGCGCTCTTCGGTCAGGGAACGCTCCTGGAGTTCAACCGGCTCACCCTCGTCCGCGTCGTCATGGCGGTTGCCCTGTGCCTGATGGCGGGAGTGGTCGCCAGCCGGATCAAGATCGTTCCCGGGCGCGGCCAGGCCCTGCTGGAGATCATCGCCGACTTCGTGCGCAGCAATGTGGCTCTCGCGCTTCTGGGTGACAAGAACGGCCGCCGCTTCGCCCCGCTGCTGGGCACCCTTTTCTTGGGCGTGCTCGCCATGAATCTCGCCGGTGTCATCCCCGGCCTCAACATCGCCGCCTCCTCGGTGGTGGCCGTCCCCATGGTGTTCGCCGCCCTGACCTACGTCACCTTCATCGGTGCCGGCATCAGGGAACAGGGGGTCGGGCACTTCTTCGCCTCCCAGCTCTTCCCGCCGGGCCTGCCCAAGGTGATGTACCTGCTCATCACCCCCATCGAGTTCCTCTCGAACTTCATTGTGCGGCCGGCGACGCTCACCCTGCGTCTGCTGTGCAACATGGTCTCCGGGCACATGCTGCTCGGCATGACCTTCTTCGGCACCACCAGCCTGCTCCTGCACCTTCAGGCATCGTCGGCGGCCAGTGTCCTCACCGGTGCCGCCATGATCATGATGACCCTGTTCGAGGTCTTCGTGGCGGTCCTGCAGGCCTATACATCTTCACTATCCTCAGTGCTGTCTACATCATGCTCTCCATCGAGGCCCACTAGACGCCACGGTGCGTCGCCCAAGTCTCTTCCATCGACCCCACCTGCGCCATCCGGCGCCAGAAAGAAGGAACCACATATGACCTCCTTTGCTTTCGCATACCTCGGCTACGGCCTGGCCACGCTCGGCCCGGGCATCGGTATCGGCCTGATGGTCGCCAAGACCCAGGAGGGTACGGCCCGTCAGCCCGAGGTGGCCAGACGCCTGTTCATCAACATGATCATCGGTGCGGGCATGGTCGAGGCCCTGGCCCTCATCGGCTTCGTCATGCCGCTCGTGGTCAAGTGATGCTTGCCCTGGCTACTGAGGGAGGGCATGGCGGAGGCACGGCCTTCATCCTGCCCCCCGGCCTATGAGATCTTCTGGGCGGCGATCGTCCTCCTGCTCATCCTCCTGGTGGTGGGCCGCTATGCCTTGCCCCGGCTCTACGCCGTCCTGGACGAGCGCGCCCGGCGCATCCAGGAGGGCCTCGACCTGGCCGACAAGGCCAAGCAGGACCAGTCCGACGCCAGAAGCGCGCCGCCCGGCTCGTGGACGAGGCCCGCCGCGAGGCAGCCCGCATCCGCGACAACGCCCAGAGTGAGGCCAAGGAGATCATCGCCAGGCCCGCAACGACGCCCAGGCGGAGGCCGCCAGCATCGTCGAGGGTGCCCAGCGTCAGATCCCTGGCTGAGAGGCAGGCCGCACAGATCTCTCGCGCACCGACGTCGGCATGCTCGCCTCCACCCCTGGCCGAGCGCATCGTCGGTGAGCACCTGAGCGACACCGCCCCTGTCCGAGCGCATCATCGACCGCTTCCTCGACGAGCTCGAGACCATGGAGCCAGTCGAGGGACTCGACGCCGTCGCCTCCTCCTCTGCGGAGGCGACGCGGTGAGCTAGGGAACTGCCGCCACCCGTGAGACCGTGAGCCAGGCCTGGGCCCGGTGCTCACGGCCGCGGGCGTCGAGGCCAGGAGCTGGGTCGCCAGATCCTCGCCCTGGCCCACCAGGTCGCCGTCCACTCGCTACCCGCTCCGCTGACCGACCCGGGCCGTGAGGCCGAGGACAAGGTGACCCTGGCCCGCCGGCTCTTCACCGGCACCGTGGACGAGCGCGTCGTCGACCTGCTCAGCGCCATGGTCCGCGGCCGCTGGTCCAAGGCAGTCGACCTGGTCTCCGCCCTCCACGACCTGGGCATCGAGGCGATCCTCGCCGGCGCCCACGCGGACGGCTCGGCGGAGGAGATCGAGCAGCAGCTCTTCGAGGTCCACGAGCAGATCGCCGACAACCGCGAGCTGCGCGAGGCCCTGACCCCCTCGCGCCGTACCAGCACCGAGTCCCGGGTCCGCCTGGTCGAGTCTGTCTTCGCATCCCACATCAGCGCCCCGCCATGAGCCTGGTGAACTGGTGCGTGCGGCACCACGCCGAGGCGGTCCGCTGCGCAACCTGCGACGCGTCGTCGAGCTGGCCGCCGAGATGCGCCAGCGCACCATCGTCGACGTCGTCACCGCCATCCCCATGACCTCGGCCCAGGAGGAGCGCCTGCGCACCATCCTGGAGCGCCGCCTGGGCACCAGGATCGACCTCAACTGCGAGGTCGACTCCGCGGTCATCGGCGGAGCCCGCATCTCGACGCGGAACTACGTCATGGACCGCACCGTGCGCAGCGCCGTCGCCGAGCTGCGCACCCGCCTGGCGGGCTAGCCCGCTGATCGCACGCCGACCCACAACTTCACCACCCCGCGCCGTCGTCGCTCACGCCCAGCGCCGCCGGCCCCAGAACGCAACCAGCAAGGAGACGAGATGGCAGAGCTGACCATCAGGCCCGAGGAGATCCGCTCGGCCCTGAACGAGTTCGCCGAGTCCTACAAGCCCGCCGAGGTCGCGGCCGAGGAGGTCGGGCACGTCGTCTTCGCCGCTGACGGCATCGCGCACGTCGAGGGCCTGCCCGGCGTCATGGCCAACGAGCTGCTCACCTTCGAGGACGGCACCGCCGGCCTGGCGCCATGAACCTCGAGGAGCGCCGGATCGGCGTCGTCGTCCCGGGATCCTTCGACGGCATCGACGAGGGCCGGGTCGTGCGCCGCACCGGCGAGGTCCTCTCCGTGCCCGTGGGCGACGCCTACCTGGGCCGCGTCGTCGACCCGCTGGGCCGGCCCATCGACGGGCTGGGCGAGATCGAGGCCGAGGACGTCGCGCCCTGGAGCTCCAGGCCCCGGCGTCATGGCCCGCAAGTCCGTCCACGAGCCCCTCCAGACCGGGCTCAAGGCCATCGACTCGATGATCCCCGATCGGCCGCAGCCAGCGCCAGCTCATCATCGGCGACCGCCAGACCGGCAAGACCGCCATCGCCTGGACACGATCCTCAACCAGAGGACGCCTGGGGTCCGGAGACCGAACAAGCAGCGTGCGCTGCATCTACGTGGCCACCGGTCAGAAGGGCTCCACCATCGCCGCCGTGCGCGCCACCCTGGAGGAGCGCGGCGCTCTGGAATACACCACCATCGTGGCCTCCCGGCCTCAGACCCGGCCGGCTTCAGTGCCCTGTCGCCCTACACGGGCTCGGCCATCGGCCAGCACTGGATGTACCAGGGCAAGCACGTCCTCATCGTCTTCGACGACCTGTCCAAGACAGGCCGAGGCCTACCGCGCCGTCTCCCTGCTGCTGCGCGTCCGCCGGGCCGTGAGGCCTACCCCGGTGACGTCTTCACCTCCACTCGCGTCTACTGGAGCGCTGCTCCAAGCTCTCCGACGAGCTGGGGGCGGGCTCCATGACCGGACTGCCGATCATCGAGACCCGAGGCCAATGACGTCTCGGCCTACATCCCCACCAACGTCATCTCCATCACCGACGGGCGAGATCTTCCTCCAGTCCGGACCTGTTCAACGCCGACCAGCGCCCCGCCGTCGACGTCGGCATCTCCGTGTCCCGCGTGGGTGGTTCCGCCCAGGTCAAGGCCATGAAGAAGGTCGCCGGAACCCTCAAGATCACCCTGGCGCAGTACCGCTCCATGCAGGCCTTCGCCATGTTCGCCGCCTCGACCTGGACGCCGCCACCCGCGCCCAGCTCACCCGCGGTGAGCGCCTCGCTGGGCTGCTCAAGCAGCCCCAGCATACGCCCTACCCGGTGGCCGAGCAGGTCGCCAGCGTCTCAGGCCGGCACCAGGGGCTACCTCGATGACATCGACGTCTCCGACGTCCTGCCCTTCGAGGCCGCCTTCCTGGACCACCTGCGGCGCAACACCGACATCCTCGACACCATCGAGTCCACCGGGCAGCTCACCGAGCGAGACCGAGGAGGCCCTGGTCGAGGCCGTCGAGGCCTTCCGGCGCACCTTCGCCTCCGGTGAGCAGCTGCTGGGCGCCCAGGTCGCCGAGCCTGAGGAGGAGCCCGCCGCCGAGAGGACCACCGAGCAGCTCGTGGTCAAGAGGGCTGACGTGGCAGGGAAACCAGCGCGTCTACAAGCAGCGCATTCGATCGACCCAGACCCCTCCAGAAGGTGTTCCGGGCGATGGAGCTCATCGCCTCGTCCCGGATCGGGCAGGCGCGCCGCAACGCGCAGGAGGCCTCGCCCTACGATCACGCCCTGGAGCCAGGCGGTGGCCGCGCTGGGGACCTACTCCCGCTTCGAGCACCCCCATCACCCAGGAGCGTACCGACACCAAGCGCGTGGCGATCCTCGTGGTCACCTCCGGACCGCGGCATGGCCGGCGCCTACTCGGCCACCATCCTGCGCGAGGCCGGCCGCCTCATCGAGGAGGCTGGTCAAGGACGGCAAGGAGCCGGTGATCTCACCTTCGGCCGGCGCGCCCAGAGCTACTTCAGCTTCCGGGGCACGCCGATCGAGTTCTCCTGGACCGGGCAGTCGGACCGTCCCGGCGACGAGGCCATCGGAGGTGGCCACCACCCTGGTGGACTACTTCCTCCAGCCGGCCGAGGCCGGCGGCGTGGCCGAGGTCCCATCGTCTTCACCCGCTACGTCTCGATGGTCTCCCAGGTCCCCGGGTGCGTCGCATGCCGCCGCTCAAGGTGGTCGACGTCGAAGGGGCCCGGCGAGCTCGACGACGTTGGCAACGAGGCCCTGGAGAAGGAGCTGGCCGCCAAGCACGGCAGCTCCATGCCGCTCTACGAGTTCGAGCCCGCCCTCCGAGGTGCTGCTGACGCCCTCCTGACCCGCTACATGGGCTCGCGCATCCGCAACGCCCTGCTGCAGTCGGCGGCCTCCGAGCTGGCCAGCCAGCAGGCTACATGCACACGGCCACGGACAACGCCGAGGACCTCATCATCACCTACACCCGCCTGAGCCAGCGCGGCCCGCCAGGGCGACATCACCCAGGAGATCACTGAGATCGTCTCGGGTGCCGACCGCCCTGGGGCCGAATAGGCTGGGCAGGCCTGCACGTCGTCGAGAACCCCACACAGACTCACCTCACCGAGCAGGACCCCTCTCAGCTCTGGAAGATACGGAAGAACGCACATGGCTGACACCACTCACCCCGGGACAGGACACATCACCCGCATCATCGCGCGCCGTCGTCGACGTCGAGTTTCCGCCTGATGCGATCCCGGCGATGTACAACGCCCTCAAGGTGACCGTCCAGGCCACCAGCGCCGGCGAGGAGCCCCACGAGATCACCCACTGGGGTCGCTCAGCACCTGGGTGACAACATCGTGCGCACGATCTCCCTCAAGCCCACCGACGGCCTCGTGCGCGGCACGCAGGTGCGCGACACAGGCGCGCCGATCTCCGTGCCCGTGGGTGACGTGACCAAGGGCCACGTCTTCAACGTCACCGGTGACGTCCTCAACCTCGGTCCGGCGAGCAGCTGGAGATCACCGAGCGCTGGCCCATCCACCGCCAGCCCCGGCCTTCGACCAGCTCGAGTCAAGGAGCAGATGTTCGAGACCGGCATCAAGGTCATCGACCTGCTCACCCCCTACGTGCAGGGCGGCAAGATCGGTCTGTTCGGTGGCGCCGGCGTGGGCAAGACCGTCCTCATCCAGGAGATGATCCAGCGCGTGGCCCAGAACCACGGCGGTGTCTCCGTGTTCGCCGGCGTGGGGGAGCGCACCGTGAGGGCAACGACCTCATCGTCGAGATGGACGAGGCCGGTGTGTTCGATAAGACCGCCCTGGTCTTCGGCCAGATGGACGGAGCCGCCGGGCACGCGTCTCGCGCGTGGCCCTGTCCGCCCTGACGATGGCCGAGTACTTCCCGCGACGTCCAGCACCAGGACGTGTTGCTGTTCATCGACAACATCTTCCGCTTCACCCAGGCCGGCTCCGAGGTCTCCACGCTGCTGGGCCGCATGCCCTCGGCCGTGGGTTACCAGCCCAACCTGGCCGACGAGATGGGCCAGCTCCAGGAGCGCATCACCTCCGCCGGCGGACACTCCATCACCTCCCTGCAGGGCGATCTACGTGCCCGCCGACGACTACACCGACCCGGCGCCGGCCACGACCTCGCCCACCTGGACGCCACCACCGAGCTCAGCCGTGAGATCGCCTCCGAGGCATCTACCCGGCCGTGGACCCGCTGACCTCCACCTCGCGCCTGCTGGCCCCCGGCTACGTGGGGCCGGGAGCACCGACGTCGCCACCCGCGTGAAGTCCATCCTCCAGAAGAACAAGGGCTCCAGGACATCATCGCGATCCTCGGTGTCGACGAGGCTCGGCGAGGAGGACAAGGTGACAGTGGCCCGCGCCCGCCGTATCGAGCAGTTCCTGTCCCAGAACACCTACATGGCGGAGGAGTTCACCGGCGTGGCCCGGATCCACCGTGCCGTTGTCGGAGACCATCGAGGCATTCCGTCGCATCTGCGACGGTGAGTACGACGACCTGCCGGAGCAGGCCTTCTTCAACATCGGTGGTATCGAGGACCTCGAGCGTCGCGCCGCCGGAGCTCAAGGCCTGAGTCATTAGGATCCGGGTAGGACCGGGCGCAGAAAAGGAGGGGACATGGCTCACATGTTGAGGTGGTCTCGCCGGCGGGCGAGGCCTGGACCGGTGAGGTGACGCAGGTCTCCGTGCCTGATCAACGAGGGAGCTGGGGGTCCTGCCAGGCCGTCAGCCCCTCGTGGCGGTCCTGGGGTCCGGTCCGGTGCGACTGAGTCCCACCGACGGTGAGATGTGCAGTATCGAGTGTCCGGCGGCCTGTTCCGTGGACCACGACGTCATCACGATCGCCGCCGACCGTGTGAAGCAGGGCGCGGAGGCCTGAGGCATGGGGCGGCACGTGTGGATGGTCGTGGCGATCGTCGTCACCGCCCTCGTGCTGCTGGTAGGCGGGTTCCTGGTGCGTCTGCGCTACCTGGCCGGGCAGGTCGGCTCCTTCGAGTGCGCCATGCGCCCCACCGGGGGCAGCGCTGGATGAGCGGGGTCGCCTCCTTCCAGCTCGACTCCCTGGGTGGTACCGACTCATGTCCCTGTCCACGCGGCCCACACGGGTGTGGAAGCGCCTGGACCTGGAGCTCTCCGCCGCCCGGCGCCGCCGGGAGCAGGGGCGTGTGGTCGAGGTGCACTGCGTGGACGCCACCCGCAGCCCTGACGGATTCGACCTGGCCATGATGGAGAGTCCCACTCGGCGCTGGTCGCCTGGGTGGAGTCCGCCGCCCCCAGGCAGCCCAGGCTCTTCTGACCTGTCCGGGCACGTTCTCGGTGACACTCGCGGCCGTTGACCCGCCATGGGTGACACTGATGCTCAGGCCCGCCGGCCCCGGTGTCGCACCGAGCCCGGGCCCGCCCCAGCTAGGGGTGGGCGGGTGCGCCTCGTTACTGCCTCCTGCTCCGTCGACTACTCCCGGCCGCCTGGACGCCCACCTGCCCCAGGCCACCCGCGTGCTCATGCTCAAGGCCGATGGCTCGGTCCTCATCCACTCCGACGGCGGCTCCTACAAGCCCCTGAACTGGATGAGTGCCCCGGCTCGCCTGGCCGTCACCGAGCCGGATGAGGAGTCCGCGCCGAGCGGTGTGCGCGAGGTCTGGGAGGTGAGCGCCGTCAAGACCGATGACCGCCTCGTCATCCGCATCTTCGAGACCATCTCCGACGTCAGCTACGAGGCTGGCTGACCCAGGCTCACTCAGACGGCGTCGAGGCCCACCTCCAGGAGCTCCTGGCCGAGCAGATCGAGGTCCTAGGGGCCGGCTACCGCCTGGTGCGCCGCGAGTTCCCCCACCGCCATCGGCCCGGTCGACATCATGGCCAGGACGCCGAGGGCCGCTCCGTGACCGTGGAGATCCAAGCGCGTCGGCGGGATCGACGGCGTCGAGCAGCTCACCCGCTACCTCGAGCTCCTCGACCGCGACCCGCTGCTGACCCCCGTCCAGGGCGTCTTCGCCGCCCAGACCATCAAGCCCCAGGCCCGCGTCCTGGCCGAGGACCGCGGCATCCGCTGCGTCACCCTCGACTACGACGCCATGCGCGGCATGGACGACCTGACCTCCCGCCTGTTCTGAGGAGGCAGCCGTGCCCGCCGCCCGCGCCGCCTCCGCGCCGCTGCCGACCGAGGTGAGCCTGGCCCGCATCATCTCCCAGGGGCCTCATCCCGGCCACCGCCGCGCCCGACGTCGTCGCGGCAGTGGCTCGCCAGCTCGCCATCCAGGGGCCAGCAGGTCTCCGCCGTCCCGCACGCCCTGCTCGTGCGCGCCCCACGGGCCACCCGGCCGACGTCGAGGCCGCCTTCGCGCGAGGCGACCTGGTGCGGTCATGGCCCATGCGCGGCACCGTCCACATCACCACCGCCGCCGACCACCACTGGCTGCGGGGCCGCCTCATGCACCGTACCGACGCCTGGGTGCGGCGCAGCGAGGCTGACTACGGCGTCGATGCGCGCCCTGTGCGAGCGCGCCGCCGAGGTGGCCCCTCGGCCTCATCGACGACCAGGGCCCGCTGACGCGCTCGGTGCTGCTGGCGGCCTGGCAGGAGGCCGGCCTCATGGAGGCCTTCCGCGGCGAGACGTCTCCTCCTACCGGCGCCGCCACCTCCTGGGTGCGCCTCCAGCGCGAGGATCCTCGTCCAGGGGCCGAGGTCCCGGCAACGAGCACCTCGTCATGGACGCGCGTTCCTGCCCGACGCCGACTCCGGGCCCGTCGGCGCCGACGTCGCCCACGGTGGGACCGGCCACCGCGCCGCCTGCGCGCACATCGCCTACCGCTACGCCGCCAGTCACGGTCCGGTCAGCGCCGAGGACCTGGCCCGCTGGACCACACTGCCCAAGACGCAGGCCGCCCGCGCCCTGGAGGACGCCGTCGAGCTGGGGGAGGAGCAGGCTGCGGCGTCGGCCGATGGCGCCGGCGATACAGCCGGGTCCCGAGTCCCGCTCGTGCGGGCGGTTGTGGAGGGCGGGGCCCGCGGAGGCCCTGCGCCCGCTCGGCCCCGGCGAGTCGGCCCCAGCGCCGGCCTGCTCTACATGCGCGCCGACCTGCCCGACCTCTTGCTCGCCCACCGCGCCGCCGCGCAGGCCACGCACTTTCTGGGCTCCTTCGATGAGCTGCACGTGGGCTACAAGGACCGCTCCTGCCTCACCGATGACGACGGTGAACGCCTTATCTGCCCGGCGAGCAACGGCATGTTCCGCCCGATTCTGGTGGACCGCGGCCGTCTCGTCGCCGTGCGGCCGGTCGGCGAGGGCCCTGCTGTGGAAGCGGGCGGGGCGGCGCCGTCGGCCCGCGTGGAGCGCGACGTCAACCGGGCCGTTACCCGTATGGAGCACCACCTGGCCCGATGACCGGGGTCGAACCGGAACCCGCTCGCGCAGTGTGGGGAGAAGGCCCTCGAAGAAGGTTGTCTGACGTCTGGGTAGTGACAGAATCCGACTCGCGAGCAACGAAGCCATGCGGGTCCGCGCACTTGGGGGCGTGTCGTCACCCCGACCACATCATCGACGACGGGGCGGTCGTCCTGTCGGGATCCCATATCGCGTGGGTCGGGTCCGTTGACCAGGCCGCCCGGGCCGGCTTCGGAGACGTCGTCGAGCAGGGCGCAGGCCGCACCCGAGGGCGGCTACCTCCTGCCGGGACTGGTGGACGTCCATTGCCACGGCGGTGGCGGTGAGTCCTTCCCCAACGCCGAGACCGCCGAGCAGGCGATGGTCTCCGTGATCGAGCACCGCCGCTTCGGCACCACCTCGCTCGTGGCCTCTTGTGTGACGGCCGCTCCCGACGTCCTGCGCGCGCACCCGGGTGTTGGCTGGGCTGTGCGAGGGCAGGCGAGCTCGCCGGTATCCACTTCGAGGGGCCCTTCGTCTCGGTCGAGCGCTGCGGTGCCCAGGACCCCAGCTACATCATCGACCCCGACGCCGCCCTGACCCGCGAGCTCATCGAGCTCGGCGGCGGGCATGTCGTCACCATGACGATCGCCCCGGAGAAGCCCGGCATCACCGGCGACGACGGCGTCAACGCTGCCCTCATCGAGGGCGGGGCGCTGCCCTCCTTCGGGCACACCGACTCCGAGGCCGCCCCCGTGCGCGTCGCCCTGGCCGACGCCGCCGCCCGCATCGCCGAACGCCTGGAGGCCGGCGAGCCGGTCCGCGCCCCGCGCTCGACCGCCACCCACCTGTTCAACGGCATGCGCCCCATGCACCACCGCACGCCCGGGCCCGTGCCCGAGTTCCTGGCGGCCGCCCAGCGCGGTGAGTGCGTCCTGGAGATGATCGGCGACGGCGTGCACCTCAGCCCCGCCATCGTCCTGGACATGTTCGAGACCCTGGGGCGCGACAACGTCGTCCTGGTCACCGACGCCATGGCCGCGGCCGGCGATGGCCGACGGCGACTACGTGCTCGGCTCTCAGCCGGTCACCGTGGCCGACGGCGTCGCCCGCCTCACCGAGGGGCGGCGCGATCGCCGAGGACCGCCCACCTCATCGACGTGGTGCGCACCACCTGGCAGAGGGAGTCGACCTGGTCGACGCCGTCTACGCCGCCAGTGTCCAGGGTGCGCAGATTCTCGGCGACTCGTCCGTCGGGGGGCGCTGCGGGCGGGCCTGTGGGCCGACGTCGTCGTCACCGACGCGGATCTGCGGCCCGTCAACGTGCTGCGCCGCGGCGAGGCGGTGAGGCACGCCGCCTGATCCTCCCGCACCACCGGCCCACGTGGGCCCCAGCAGTCTCTTATCAAGTGGGAGCCGTTCGCCCCGACCTGAACCGTCAGGTCGGGGCCGACGTGTGGTGCGGGGCAAGCGTCGCTCGGTGGGCAACGCGGACCGATCAGCCGAACAGCCCCAGGAGCCGGCGGGTGTGGGCGGCCTGACCGGAGTGCTGGGCGGCGTCGTGAAGGTGTGGTTGAAGCGTTCGTGGCACCTGGGCAGAGCGCTGATGAACATCTCGAGTCGTCATACTGTCGGATGACACGTTGACCAGCCATCGGTGGGATCTCGGAGTTGCTGGAAAACTGCTCCTGCTCGGTGCTTGGAGGATTTAATGCGGCGGGAGGTTAGGGATAGTAACTCGGTACTTCACCGAAGGTTTCTCCATGATGGCGAAGGCTAGACAAGCGACACCTGAAATAATGATTCCACATGTACTTGCGATCGTTATTATGGGCTGGGAGCCGATGCGAGGGCCCACGGTTGCAAAGGGGCGGGTGAGGCTATCCCGACAGGAAATATCTGATCAGGGAGCGATAGAGACAAAAGAATGAGAGATACAGGGTGGATGAAGTATGCTGTCGCTGTTGCCGGTAGGATCACTTTTTCTTCCGATTCGTGGTGGTCTGTTTGTGTGGCTGTAAATATTGCGACATAAAAACATGCACGTGTATGGCAGGAGGAGGAAAAAGAATTGACCCAGAATGCATCGAGATGTGATGCGTAACCAGAATATGAGTGACTGGCATTGCGACAGCCAGTATGATCTGCAGCCAAAAAGGTTTGCGCTCCATGCGGGTACGGTATAAAGTAGGTCTCCTGTGTTGGGTTCCGCAGGTATGGTTGAGGGCTGGTGGCATACGGCCGAGGGTGTGGCTGGGATGGGTGGATGGAGGCTGTCCTCTGTTGATCGGCGCAGTGTTCCGAGGGAAGGTCATGTTTCTAGTCTAGATGTGTGGTGTCGGCGCGGCGATGGGGTGTTGTTCCCAAGAGATGAAGGAGTCCGACAGGGAGGTAGTGGGGTCCTGACCTCCTGAACTCCGACGCACATTCTCATCCGACTGGCCAAGGACAAGGCCGACCAGTTCTATGAAGGTGCAGAGGGTCCTTGCGCATGGCGGCAGGATCTCTGCGGATCGGTGCTTGTTGGGGAAGACGCGTCAGCACTGACGAAGGGGCTCACGCCTCCTCGTCGACAGATTCTTCGCTGTGGCGGGCAACCGGAGAACTGTGGCGATGAGGAGCGCCGTCATCAGAGCCAGCGCAGCGTTGACCGCGATTGCTCTGGTGAGGCCTGAGAGCAGCGTCGTACCCGCCCAAGCAGTGGCTATGGCGGACATGACCGGGGTGCCGAGTGCGATGCCGACCTGCTGGCTCATGGTGACCATGCCGGTGGCGAGCCCCTGTTGATCGTCGGGCACTCCGCTGGTTGACGTCACAACGTAGCCAACGATCGCGACGAGGTTGGCAATGCCGCCGATGAACGTGACGATCAACAGCGAAGCAGCCAGCTTCGGCTGGCGGAGAGGAAGACCAGAGGAAAAAGTCGCCGCTGCTTGAGCCAGCAGCCCGATCACGATGGCCGACTTCGGATTCGACCTCCCTAATGACGCGAGGCGCGAGGAGCCCGCCAAGCACGGTGCCGATTCCGAGACGCCAAGGATCAGGCCGGCGGTGACGGCGTTGTAGCCGAGTACTTCCTGCAGATACAGGGGTCAGAAGGAAGACCAGTGAGGTCTCGGTGGCGAATGCGAGTATTCCTGCGGTGTTTCCCCAGGCGATGTTGCTTCGCTTGAGCAGGGCGGGGGCGATGAGCGGCTGCGCAACGCGGGTTTCTATCAGCAGGAACACGGTGATGAGTACGGCGGCCAGGACAATGGGTCCCCAGGCGCGTGGGTGTGCCCAGCCGGCATGACCCGCGGTGTCGATACCGAGAACCAGTGCGACCAGTCCCAGGGTGATGGTGACGGCGCCGGGGACGTCCAGACGAGGGCGCTGCTTGTCTCGTGTTTCCTTGAGGACCACGGGAGCGATCAGGATGACCGCGAGTGCCACGACGACGTTGATGAAGAAGGCCCAGCGCCAGGAGATAGCGCCCGTAAGGACCCCGCCGAGGACGGCGCCGGCGGTGAATCCTGCGGCCATGAGGGCGCCGTTGAGGCCGAACGCGCGCGAGCGTGCGGGTCCCTCGAGGGGAACATCGTGGTCATCAAGGACATCGCGGCGGGGGTGACCATGGCAGTGGCGATGCCTTGCCCCAACCCGCGCGGCCAAGAGGGTTGCAGGTGTTGTGGCGAGACCGCCGAGAGAGAAGAGGTGCCCAGGAGGAGGATTCCAAGGAGGAAGAACCGCTTGCGCCCGAAGAGATCGGCGACACGGCCGAAGAACAGCGTGAAAACCCGCGGCGCATAGCGCGAAGACGGTGACGATCCATTGAAGCGAATCGGTGGTGAGCCGACTTCGCGGCCCACGTGCGACAAGGCGACATTCAGGATGGAGAAGTCGACCGCGAGGGTGAAGTTGGCCGTCAGGAGGATGGTCATGGCGACCTTCTGTGTGCCGGTGAAGTGCTCGGCTGTTGTGGGCACCTGAACGGGGTCCTCTGTTGCCGGGGCCGGAGGCAGTGGTGAGTCAGTGCCTGGTGTGGTGTCAGTATCGTTCATATCGCCCACGTTGCTGCCCCGCGGTGCGGGTAGCCAGGGCCTTGAAATACCTGCTCTGTGGCTGCCTAGCACTGGCAGGGATAGGCGCCGTGGGGTGATCGCTGCGATAGTGGGTGCGTGGTCGCCTCTTACTCTTTGGATACCGATGGCCCAGTCACTGAGCTGGGGAGTTTCTGCGGTCCCGCCTGATCGCATCACCCCGGAGGCGGCGGGTGTCAGCAGCTATGGCCGTAGACGAGTACCCGGACTGCGCCGAGAGGAGCTGGCGCAACTGGCTGGGGTATCTGTTACGTATCTCACGCGTTTGGAGCAGGGGCAGTCGCAGAATGCGTCCGATGCGATCATTGATGCTCTTGCCTGTGCCTTGCAGCTGGGTGTGGACGAACGAGCTCATCTGTATTCGTTGGCGCATCCCATGCGCAAGGGCAGGTGCGTCAGTCGGCTCTCGAGGTTGCCAGGCCCGGTGTTAAGCAGCTCTTGCATGCTGTGGGCGAGGTGCCGGCAGTGCTCCTGGGGCGCTTCAATGATGTGCTGGCCTGGAACCGAGCCGGCCATCTGCTGTTGGCTGGTCATCTGGACGGTGATGCACCGTCGCGTATGGATGATCGTCCCAACCAGTTGAGACTCCTGTTCCTGGATGATCGCACCCGGGCCCTCTACGTGGATTGGGAGGACGAGGCCGCTCTGGCGGTCTCCTCGATGCGTTACGTGGCAGCTCAATTCGCACATGACCAGCGTTTGGCCGCACTCGTCGGCGAACTGACCATGAACAGTCCTGAGTTCGCCCGCCTGTGGGCGGGGGCACGATGTGCGTCTGTGCACGAGCGGGATCAAGCGACTGCGTCACCCCGAGGTCGAGGAGATGGAGCTCGGCTACAGGTACTGCATCTGCCCTGAAGGTGACGGTCAGCGGATTCTTGCTCATACGGCCGAGCCCGGCAGTAGTTCTTTGCAGCGTTGCGGAGTCTTCTCTCAGCGTCGTAGCTGTTCCCGATCAGCGACACTTGTCGGCACCCAGCCCGTTGATGGGGTCTCTTCTTAGATCTGTCTCAGTGCGCCGCCGTCAGCGACCCATTCCGCTCCAGTGACCTGGATAGCACGAGGTGAGGAGGAAGGTGATTGCGTTGGCTACGTCTTCCGGCTGTCCGATCCGGCCGGTGGGCAGAGCGGCGCTCTCGCGAATGAACCGATCAACCGCTGTATCTCGGTCGGTGTTGAGACGGGCGGCAAGCTGGTCGGCGAAGCCGTCCGGCGCATCGAACAGGCTGCTGTGCGGGTGGGGCCGGGAGACGACGTTCGAGGCGTATCCCTGAGGGGCCGAGTTCGATCGCTAGTGATTTCGACAGCGACAGCACTGCCGCCTTCGACGCAGCATAGGCGGCCATAGTCGGGTCGGGCATTCGACCGGCCTCACTGCCCACGTGCACGAGGCCCCACCTGACCCGCTCGCCCTGCATTCCGGGAATCACTGCTCGAGTGAGCCGTGCGAGGGCGAACAGGTTGACCTCGAATGTCGAGGCCCACAGTTCGTCATCAATCTCTGTGAAGGAATCGCGGGTGTCGAACAAGGCCGCATTGTTCACCAGCCCGTCGATGCGGCCGTGTTGGTCGAGGATCTGCTGCGCCAGCCGTCTAGGGTGCTTCCGGGGCGGCGAGGTCCGCGGAGACGAACCTGGCGCCTTCCGGGAGTACACCGACCTCCGGGCTGTGCCTGGCGACGGCGATCACGCAGGCCCCCTCGGCGGCGAGCTCTCAGGCGGTGGCTAGCCGATTCCGCTGGTCGCTCCAGTGACAATAACGACGCGATCGTTCAGGTCCAGATCCACAATGACCTCCTCGCGCAGTGGTCATTGGGCGGTGAAGTCCCATCCGGTAGCGATCGTGGTGCTTGCGATGTCATGCGTCCACGGTGCTCGACCTGAACCGGTACAGCTAGAACCTCCGTCTGCCTACCACTGGCAGGTAGGCAGACGACCTGAGCCCTATCTCAGGCGAAGACGACGGTGCGGTGCCCGTTGAGCAGCACCCGGTGCTCGGTGTGCCAGCGCACCGCCTGCGCCAGCACCCGGCGCTCGACGTCCTGCCCCTTGGCCTGCAGCACGGACACCGAGTCCTCGTGACCGGCCCGCGTCACGTCCTGCTCGATGATCGGGCCTCATCGAGGTCCGCCGTCACGTAGTGCGCCGTCGCCCCGATGAGTTTGACCCCGCCGTG
>BNJV01000026.1_pt1 | contig 57220 bp, 95 predicted proteins | sample 8540591 | NCBI WGS metagenome assembly BNJV01 (sample SAMD00202457, study PRJDB9452) | human saliva metagenome | host: Homo sapiens | reverse complement strand
GCACATGTATTAAGAAGCTACAAGAAAAGAAGCTCTAGAAAATTAGATTTCTAAGGAAAGAGAGAGTAAGAAGTGTTGCAAGAGAAGAAGCTGTTGAAGTAGCAGGATATTACAGTGAAATTATGAATGATGAACAACCCAAAGCGCTCCGAAGCTACTGTAGCAGAAGTAGCTCCAGTAGCAGAAACTGTACAACAACAATAGGGGAAATATAGATGAAAAATAAGTTGATGTTAACAGCATTATTAGGCTTACTTTAGTAGTAGGTGGTCATATTTTCTTATGCAGAAGAAAATGATGACGCAGCAAAGAAAAGATTACTAAAAGAATATGAAAAAGTTCAAAAAGAAAGAGAAAAGGAAGCGAAAGAGCTGCAAAAAGAAGCAGAAGAAGTAGCTAAAAAGACAAGCGAAGAAGAAACACAATCAGTCTCAAGATATATAGCTAGCCAAACTACGTAGAAAATGCGGAAAGTAGAAAGAAAATGTAGCTGTTGAAGTAGCAGAAGTAGCCTGCCAGAAGTTGCAACTTCCAAGAAAGCAAGAAAAGATATGACTGAATCAGATGGATTTAGAAGCTACAAAGAATTAAGAAAAGTGCATGCAAGAAATAAATGATAAAATAGAAAAACTATAAACAAGACAAATGAAATGCTTGATAATTTAGAAAAGTGAAATGTTGAGAGCTAGAGAGTAAGTGCTATTAATTAAAAAGGAGAATGATATATGGATTAGTACTAATATTAGGAGTTTTATCGTTAGTGGCATGTACAGATCGAGAGTAGTAAAACACAATACAGCAAGATTAGATAATATAGAAGCTTACGTAGCATAATAAAGCAGTAAAACCTTCAGAAAATGTAGGTGGTAGATAAACTAGTAGAAGAAGGAAAAGTTGAGTATACAGAAGAATACTTCTCACTAGAAAAGGAGGCTGACAAATGGAAAAGAGAAAGAGACAATAATCAATAATATTAACATTATTATTAGTATTTTCACCAGCATTCAAGGCAGTCCAAGTCAAACAACACAAAATGCGTGAAAAATACACAACATACGCATTAGGAAATCAAGAATTTAGATATAACTAATGTAGAAGAACTAAAAAGAAATGACAATAGTTTTTAGATGAAAGAGCATTGAATTTTGATTTTAATAAATCAGAAGTAAAACTCAATATTTTAGAAATGTTAAATAATCTAAAGGATTTCATAGAACAAAACAACTATGAGCTAACAATAGAAGGGACACAGATTCTAGAAGCAATGAATATAACATATAGGACTTTCAAGAAGAGACGAAGCTGTAAAGCCAAGTTAATAGAATTTGGATTGCAGAAGACAGAATAGTTGAAATAGAAGCTAAAGAATATCCAGTAGCAAAATAAATGAAACAGCAGAAGGAAGATTACAAAATAGAAGAGGAATGATTAATTCAAAGAGATAAGAATTATGATTACGGAGTATGGTAAAAATAATCTGCAAGCCATGGAACAAAAATCTAGTTCAATTGCAAAGAGATATAAAAGTGTAAAATACCTATATAGGTCTTGTTATACTTTTCTAATGATGGGGTAGGAGCTTTCACAAGACGTTAAGACAACAGAAGATAGTAGTATCTAGAGAAACTTTTCAGAAAAATTCAGTAGAAAGTTTACAAACGAAAGTTAGTAATGCAAGAAGAGAGAACCAAAAAAGAAATAAATGGATTAAAGTTAGAGTTAATCCAATTGATAGAACAAGGAAGTCAAGTAGTTAAATCACCTTGGTCATCTTGGCAATTTGGAATAAATTATGTGTATGATAATATGGAGTGGAACATACTAAAAGGAAGTGGAGATAAACCACCTAAATATATTTATAACAGTATTTATAGAAGAGGAAATTGGGAAGAAAGAAATGCCTTAGATGTACTTGCTGGAAAAAGTGTAGAAGGTATGCCTATAACTCCAGGAAATGAAAATACAAGTACTTGGCAAACATCAACAGCGACCAACAACTGGAAAAATTTGAAAAAGAGATCTTTCAATAGATGCATCAACAAATGGTGGAAGAGAATGGGATTGGTTGAGCTTAGAAAAATAAGAGAACCAATTAACGAAATAGAAATATTAGCAAAGAGTTGTCACCAAAAGAAGTTAAAAAGGATAAGTTGGATATACCTGTTTCAATTACACCTCCAGCTACTTTGTATTAGCTCCAGTTGTAAAACCAAATGTAAATAAAGCCAAAGGATGCGCCTGAAAGTAGAGTTTACCACCAGAACCTAATTTAGTAGTACCAAATGCTCCTGCTATAGAGAATGATCCAGTGATAAAAGTATTAACTGTAAATAAAGTTGGAGCTATAACTATAGATACACCTGAAGTAAAACCAGTAGATTTTTATAATAAAAGCAGCTGGGATTTAAGTGATACTCCTAAGAAATTTTCATCAAGATACAGCTAATAAAATCAGTATAATCTTTGACAGAGTCCTATATAGTAACAGGAAATGATTTATATCTCAACATGGGGTAAAAATATCAGGTTAAATACTATAAATAATGATATAACAGTAACTGGAACAAAAACTAGAGCTTTTTATGATAGATGAAGGAATTGATTATAGATATGAATGACCCAACTAATACTACTAAACCTTTTATATATGGTGGAGAAAATCGGGAACAATAAGATTTGACAAAATTCAAAAACTGTAGTACTAGACGTTCAAGGAAACACATACTTATATAGTGCAAGAGCTGAGCAATCAGTAACCTGGTATTTGATACAGTTGATAAAGTAGCTAATATAAAAAGTAACTAATAAAGGAACTATAATGGAGAAGGATGGAGCAAATATAGAGAACCAAGTAGCTTTTTGGTTTTAATAACTTTTGATACTTCTCAAATAACACAAGAACCCAAATGATAAATGAAGGAACAGTAAACATTTTAGGAGCTGAAAAATAGTGTAGCGATTCAATTACGTCCTGAAGACCCATATGCAAGACTGGTCCATCTGATAAAATTAGGATCTAAATATGATGGCTGGAAAAAAATGAGAAGGGAACTATCACACTAAACGGAGCTGGAAGTTTTTGGAATATTAACAGTAAAAATAAAAATTTAAAGAAATATGAGACTAAAATGAAAAACTAGCTGCTTTACCTAAAAACATATAGTGATTATGGAGTAATAACATCAGCAGGTGGACAAATAGCTAGTAGAGCTCAATAAGACTATAAAAGTTTTGTTAAAAATACTAGGGATAATAAATATGGATAGTGATAATTCAATAGGAGTTGGAATTTTAAATTCAATACAATCTGTTGAAGTTGGTGGAACAATAAATATAGGTGAAAGCACCTACTTTAGCTACTTATGCAGATAAAGCTGGAGGAGTTTCTGGGAAAAGTAGATGGAGCTGTTGGAGTATACACAGAAGACTAGACCTGTTTACTAGTACCTGTAAAAGGAAAATGTATCTATATACTACTGATATCTAATGGGAGTTACAACAGAAACTATAAGACAAAGGTGTAAAGATGATCATGGACTTAGAAAATACTATCGCAATAGAAACTGGAGAAACTTACAGATTCAACAGGAGCTACAAAAATAAAATAAAAGATGCACGGGACAAACAAGTAGGTACGGACACAGTTGAAGTAAGTGGAATAATAAATTTAGGGAGATAAATCTACAAAGAGTTTTTGGACTTAGAAATAGTAAGACTGGAAGTATAACTTTAGTAGGTACTGGAACAGTAAATGTAGGAGGAAAAGAGAATTTTGGAGCTCTTTCTAATGCAGCAAATGGAGATAATTAATATAAATAGTGCTGCTAAAAATAATTGCAAACAGGAACACAATCTATAGGTTATGCAATGTTAGATGGAGCGGGTATCAAATGCTGGAACTATAGAGTTACAGGAGATAAGAAACACTATATTAAATCCAACAAATTATAATGGAAGTATAGGTTTTCTATGGAGAAAAAGGTACATTTACTAATACAGGAACTATTAAAACAAAAGTGATAATTTAGCTCATGCTGTTGTTGTTAAAAATCCAGGAATGAAATTTGAACATTATGGAACAATAGAAGTAGATTCACCTGCAGGAACTGCTTCTGATCCAGGACACCAGGGATATTGGAGTATTTTCAGATGGAAAATGCAACAGTAAACTTTTACAATAATTCTAATGTTTTTGTAAAAAGCAAATTCTATTGGAATATATTCTAGAAGATAAAAGCTAAATTTAATAATACTTTTTAAAAATCATGGAACTTTAAATATAAAAATAGGGAAAATTCAACTTTTGCATATTTAAATGGACGATGCAACAACAACATTAAAAAGAATTTTTTATGTGAAGATATAAAGATAATAAAAATTACAGTGGATATTAAAGACGAGATGGGAGCAAACTCTAGTTTAGTTTATGCAGATAATGGAGCTGCAGCTGAATTAGATGGTAACTATACTATAGACTAAAGGAAATACAAATAGCTCTACTATAGCTTTTATTAGCTGCAAATACTTCTAGTGTAAATGCTAATATTGAAAAGACATTAACAACAAATACGCAAGTTGCTTTAGCTGCTGTTAGTGGTTCTATAGCAGAAAATGAAGGAACAGTAGTTTCGAAATAGATCAGATAATGGGTATAGGTATATATGCTAAGATAATGGAAGTGAAGGTATCAATGAAAGGTACCATTACGATGGAAAAATACAAAATGCTATAGGAATGTATGGAAAGGATGTTGCTAAACTTGAATCTTCTACAGGTTCTAACATTAAAGTGAAAAACAGGTTCAGTAGGGAATGTATGGAGTAGTATCAAACATCAGCTACAGTACCTCCATTCACTGTTACAAAAATGCAGGAACTATAGAATTAGAAGAAGGTGGCTCAGCAGGAATTTATCTAGTTAATGAAAAAGTCAAACAGCTACAGATATAATAGGTAATTTATCAGCATCAAATACTGGAACAATAAAAGCTAAAATCTGGAGAAGGATCTATAGGAATCTATGCTCCAAAATCTACAATTTCTGATGTTGGAACAATAACAATGGCGAATGATGTTGAAAAATCTATAGCTGCATATATTTCTGATGGTGGAAAAAATAACAGATGTTAGTACAGCTAATATTAATTTAGGAACATCTGGAAGTAATATTGCTTATTATATAAAAAGATGCAAAATACTTCTATAGAAGGTACTGATGTAGGAACAGTTTCTGGTCGTGGAGTTGGAGTATACTTTAGAAGGATACTACAGAGAAGTGTGGCAGAATTTAGAAATCTACTGCTCCATTACTTAATTTCACAAAAGGTGGAAATGCAACTAGATGGAGATGGAATTGTAGGGTCTATATCTAAAAAGGAAAAACAAATATATCTGACTATACTAAGACAATAACTGTAGGTAACACAGTAGTAAATAATAGTAATAATGATATATAGCTCTGCAATAGAATCTATAGTGATGCTCAAGGAACAGCTGGAACAGGAAATGAATATACTATCAAATCAAATATAGTAACAGGTAAAAAAGCAGTTGGTATTTTCAGTGCTAAAAGGAGCTAACAAGAGTTATATAAAAATATGAAGGAACACAAATGGATCTTGGAGAAGGATCAACAGGATTCTATGTAAATGGTAGAAACTAGAATATAGCTTCACACAACTATTAATTTAGCATGGTGGTTTAGTAGCTTATGTTACTGAAAAACTCTACATTTAAAGGTGGAACAGCAACTGTTAATTTATCAAAATCAGGTATTGGAGTCTATGGTGAAAAAGAGGAGCTAAAGTTGATGTAGGAAGTTGGACATTTAACAATAATGGTAATGCTGCTGAAGAAAGTTAGACTTAAAGAAGGTCATAGCTAAAGTAACAACAGATAAAGGTTTAAAAACCTAAGATGGTATTAACTCATGTAATTAATGGTGAAACATACCTAGATAGTGGAAAAATCAGTAACTGCTATAGTAGATCACTACGTCCTACTATTGAGAAAGAAGAAAATATAGGTCTTATGGCTCAAGGATTAAAATCAACAGCTCACAAATGTAGTTGGAATAGGTGGTTGGGATAAAGGTAATGACTATGAAAATAATAAAACTGAAGGAACTATAGATTTTACAGATTCTAAGAAGTCAACAGCTATCTATGCTGAGTCAGCTAGAGTTAAAAATGATGGAACTATAAAATTAGGAGAATCATCAACAGGAATCTATGGAATATACAGAGATGATAGTCCCAAATTTAAAAGATATACCAAATGTGAATATCCTAATAAATTAGAAATAGATACAACAGCAAATTCTAATATAAGTTTAGAACAGTTCAACAGGAATGTATTTAGTAAATGCTGAAAAGATTAAATACTGCAGCAGGAGGAACTATTCAGTCTGTTGCAGGAGAAACTAATAATGTTGGTATCTATGCAATAAATGGAAAAGTTGATGTTCCTACTACAGGAACTCCAGCAGAAAATAGCTGAAGCTAATACATATAATGCTAATCAAAACAACTTTAAATCATTAACTATGGATAATAAATCAAATATTACTTTTAGGTAATGGTTCAGTTGGAATTTATACTAGAGGACAAAGGATAGATCATGCAGATAGAAATACTGTAACAAATGATGGAAATATTACAGTAGGTGATACTTTAAACTGGTGCACCAGCAGTTGGAATCTATGCAGAAAATACTAATTTAACTCAAGGAAATACTGGAACACCTAATATTACAGTAGGAGAAAAAGGTATAGCTTTATATGGAAAAAAATAGTACTGTAGACAGCAAAAGGTACAGTTAACTATAGTAATAAAGGTATCCTAGGATATTTTGAAAACAGTACTTTTTACTTCTCACTATGGAGATTTAACTGCTCATCAAAATACTATGTTATTCTTGAAAAAACAGTACTGCAAATATGAATGGAGCAGGAGCTGATATAGATATAACTGTTCCTGATAAGGCTGCAACAAGCGATTCATTTGCAGGAGTATATGTTGAAGGTACATCTACATTAAATGGAGTTAAAAAGATAACAGTAGGAGAAAAATTCTAATGGTATTTTCTATGAAAGATGCTACTTTTCACTTCAAATGTAACTGATATAGAAAGTACAAAAGAAGGTGCTAAAGGATTATTAGCATTAGAATCTGATTTAACTAATAATAGTAAAATTACTTTAAGTGGAGATAGTTCAATAGGAATATACTCAGATGCAAAGTAATGCTAAAAACTGTTACTAATAACGGAAAAATTAACTATAGCTGGTAAAAAGACTTTAGGGAGTATTTTTAAAAGGAAGTCAAACATTTATAAATACAGCTGATATAGATGTAGCTGATACAACATCTTCTGTTCCAGCAGAAAAAACAGTTGGAATCTACACTAAAGATGGAACATCAACTATAAAACATAACTCTGGTACAATAGATGTTGGAAAAAAATCTATTGGTATCTTCTCAGCAACAAATTCTGGTGTTGAAGTAGATACTCCAGCTAAGATTAATGTAAAAGATGAAGCAATAGGAATCTATAAAGAAAAAGGAACAGCTCTTCTAAAAGGAGAAATTGATGTAGCTGCTCATACAAGTACAACTAAAAACAGTGAACCTGTTGGACTTTTATGGATTAAATGGAGCAGATATAACTGATAGTGCTTCTAAAATAACAGTTGGGGCAAAATCATTTGGATTTATCCTTGAAAATGAAACTACTGCAACTACAAATAAATATACAAGTACAGGTGCAGGAACAGTTAGTCTAGGAGATGACAGTGTATTCCTATATTCTAATGGACAAGCTAGTCTTACAAATGGAAGAGATATTTCTTCAAACTCTAAACGTCTAATAGGTTTCTATATTAAAGGAAATGGAACTAATAGAGGAGATCTAACAAACAATGCAACTATAGATTTCTCTAACTCTAAAGGGAAGTATAGGAATATATGCACCAGGTGGAAAAAGCAACAAATAATGGAAGAATCTTTAGTAGGAGATACTGACTCTATAGATCCAGCAACTGGAAAAACATATACAGATGTTTCAAAAATTATTTATGGAATAGGAATGGCTGCAGATAATGGTGGTCACATCATAAATAATAATGAAATAAGAGTATATGGTGACAAATCTATAGGGTATGTATGGAAAAAGGTGTAGGAACTGTAGTTGAAAATACTAATGGTACAATATTCTTAGATGGAAGTAAAGCAACAGATACAAATAAAAATACAAAAGTATGATAGGAGTATATGTTGATGAAGGTGCTACATTTATAAATAAAGGAGATATAAGAACTGCAGATGCTTATGCTGGAAAAAGATGTTGGTGGAACTATAAAAGTTGATAATAATGTTGTAGGGACTTGTTGGAGTTGCTGTAATGAATGGTTCAACTTTAGAAAACCATGGGTAACATCGATATAGATGCTAATGAAAAGTTATGGAGTCGTAATCAGGGTAAGAGTCCAACTCACAGTTATTAAAAACTATGGAAACTTCAGAATAAATGTAAGAGGTAGAGGAACTTGTGGTGTTAGCTACAAAGATATAAGTGCAGCAGATCTTGCAGCTTTAGAAGCTATAGTTAACTCTAAAATTAAACATCTGATCCAACTGGACAAGAATTAGTAGCAGCAGCTGGAGTTAATAAAGTCATATGAAGGAGTAAGTATAACTATCCAAAATGGAAAACCTATATTTACTAGAAATGGAGTGCCTGTTTCTGATGATGAAGTAGAAAAATCGAAAAAGATTATAGGTGAAGCTACTTCAAACTTAGGAATGTCTGATGTTGGATTCTATGTAGATACATTAGGGAAGAACAAAACCAATATGATATCGATGGAGCAACACCTCCTGTTAATAGTCAATTGATAGTAGGGAACTGAATATTCTGAACTTACAAATAGAAAAGAATGGTTTGTAAAAGATGATGTAATAGCTCCTTTCTTACAACAAATTCAAGGAAGAAACTTTAAGTTAACATCTATAGCTGGTTCATTAACTTGGATGGCAACACCTGTTATAGATAACTATGGTCAAATCAAAGGTGTGGCTATGACTAAACTTCCTTATACATCATTTGTAGAAAAATCACATAATGCTTGGAACTTTGCAGATGGATTAGAACAAAGATATGGAATGAATGCTCTTGATTCTAGAGAAAAACGTGTTTTCAATCTATTAAATAGTATTGGAAAAAATGAAGAAATTCTTTTAACACAAGCATATGATGAAATGATGGGACACCAATATGCTAATGTACAACAAAGAATTTATGAAACAGGAAATATCTTAAACAGAGAATTCTCTTATTTAAGAAATGCATGGTCTAACCCAACAAAAGATGCTAATAAAGTTAAAGTTTTCGGAACAAATGGAGAATATAAAACTGACACTGCTGGAATTATAGATTACAAATATAATGCTCAAGGAGTTGCATATGTTCATGAAGATGAAAGTGTAAAACTTGGAGAAACAGTAGGTTGGTATGCAGGTTTAGTTCATAACAGATATAAATTTGAAGATATAGGAAGATCAAAAGAAGAAATGTTACAAGGAAAAAGCTTGGAATATTTAAATCAGTTCCATTCGATGATAACAACAGCTTGAATTGGACAATATCTGGAGATATATTTGTAGGATATAACAAAATGCATAGAAGATTCTTAGTTGTAAAGCGAAATATTTAATGCTAAATCTAGATACTATTCTTATGGACTTGGAGTAAAAAAATGAATTAAGTAAAGAATTTAGATTATCAGAAGGGTTTGCATTAAAACCTTATGGAGCATTAAGATTAGAATATGGAAGAATGTCTAAGATAAAAGAAAAATCAGGAGAAGTAAAACTAGAAGTTAAATCAAATGATTATATTTCTATAAAACCTGAAATTGGAGCAGAATTATCTTATAGAGCTTTCTTTGGACCTAAAGTCATTAAAAGCAGCAGTAACTGTAGCTTATGAAAATGAATTAGGAGTATTAGCAAATCCTAAAAAATAAAGCTAGAGTAGCAGGAACATCTGCTGATTGGTTCAATATCAGAGGTGAAAAAGAAGATAGAAGAGGAAATGTTAAAACAGATCTTAATATCGGTGTAGATAACCAAAAGAATTGGAGTAACAGCTAATGTTGGTTACGATACAAAAGGAAAGCAATATTAGAGGTGGACTTGGACTTAGGTTATATTCTAATAAAAGTAATAAAACTTAAAATGAGAATTTAAGGAGACTTTATAGTCTCCTTTTTCTTATCTTTATGAATTATGCCAGAAACACTCTGTGACTCTAGCACTCATGAGGGTATCAGCTATGAGAGTTCAGATTAAAAGTTTGGAAAACTACTTTGTATAGTAGTATAAAAATATAAAAACTTGCATAATAAAAATAAGGAGGGATTATCATGAAACTAAGAGGAAAAGGATGGTTATTATGTCACTTTTAGCATTTGTTGTATTTGTGGGTGTGAATGAAGACTCTTATGCAAAATCAAAAAGAGAAAGGCAGAAAAGTATCAAGTTGAGAATACAAGAATATGGAGATGTAGGACTTTATACGGATAAACCTCAATTTAAAGCTCATTCAGAAGTAGAGTATAAATGGGCTAAAATAAAACAAAAAGCTGAGATCTTAGAAAAAGCTAAGAAACAATTACAAGAGGAGACAAGATGCAGATATTTTAATAAAGTGGAGTTACATTTGCAGATGCGTGAGAACAAATAGCGAATTCTACTAATATAGGGTATATTGGGCTGGGGACAATGACCCATAATAGAAAGAATGAGAAGAAATTGAATTCTGATTCATGAAAAATAGTATTTACTAAAATAATGGAAATATATATAATAGATAAGCATAGCAGTTTAAATAGACTGTCTTTTTAATAAATACAGTATTACACACTTTTACCGTTTTCTTTTGGTATAGTATACAACAGATATATATAATTTGGAGGACGTATGAAGAGAAAAATTCATAACTCCTTTACTTTGAGCTTCGCTTTTTATTAGCAGCTTGTGGAGGAGAAAAAGCGGCAGAAACCAGCAGCAGCTGAAGCTGAAACAATAAAGATTGGAGCTCTTGGACCATTAACAGGATCGTTGCGAAGGTTTATGGAATATCAGCAAACTAATAGCGTAAATTAGCAGTTGATGAAATCACGAAATGGTGGAATATGAGGAAACAAATTGGAATTAAACCTTTTAGACGAGGAGATTCTGCAAGGAGCTGTAAAATGCATACAACAAACTTGGTGGTAGATCTGGGGAGAATGGTAGCTTTTAATTGGTGACATTACATCTAAAAAGACCAAGTGTTGCAGAATTGCGGGAGTTGCAGCCCAAGACGGCATACCTAAGCTAACCCTACAGAACTCGAAATCAATATAGCAGAAGCTGGTTCAAATGTAGTTTATAGGACATCGTTGTGAATCCTCAATACCATGAGAAGATTTGGTGCGACTCACTAAAGATAGGACTAGCTTGGCTAAAGACAGTGGCAGCTAGTATCTCTAATAACCCAAGTGGCGACTTCTGATGGAGTATGCAAATGCATTCGCTGAAAGAAGCTGAAGCTCAAGGAACGGGGTTAAAGTTGCACGCGAAGAGATATTCGGAGTGGAGCACAAAGATTTTGAAAGGCTCGGACTAAACTCAAAATACCATCCAACAACCAGATGGACTATCGACATGCAGATTACTATGAACAAGCTGCAGTTTGTATAGCTATACAAAGCAAGAGAAGTGGGGATAGCATCAGTTATAGCTGTAAGTCCAGATAGGTTTGAGATGGGAGTTGCATAAACTGTGTGACCCGTCGTCATCATATGCTGCAATAGAAGATGCCCATAACCACTATCTAACAATAAAAGATAGCAATGCAAAAGTACACTCATAAAGAACTATAAAGAAAATACAATGATGAACCTCTCCATTCTCTGCTGTTAGATAAGCATATGCTGCATGGTGCCGCAAGCAATAAGCAAGAACCACAGACAGCAGAAGCAGAAGCTAAAGCAGGAAGGGTAATTTGAGAATCACAGGAATCATGACATTTAACATTTTGATGAAAACATAACTGTTAAGAGTGTAACTATAGTCAAAATAGTAAATGGAGATGTACATTTGATTCTGCAGTGTCTAAATAGGGACTTTAAACATTTAAGGATAAAACACTGCTTTTATTCATGACTAAGTAAGGACTTTTTAGGCTGTTTCATATCAGTGAAGGCTACAACTTATAGTCATAGAGGGTTCTGAGACGAGCACGAAATCTTATGTGAGAACAATGAATCTAGCTAGAGAGGTGCAGCTTTCTCATAATGAACAATAGAATGGAGGATAAAATACGAGTTTCTTGGGCAGATAACAAATGGCTTACAAATGGAGCATCTATGCTAGTATCCAGGGATATACAATGGTGATGAACAAAGTATAGCACAACTTATAAATTCTTGCACATGGAGATATAATAATGATAGGTGCATATGTTTCGTATGTCTCAATACGCATTGGTCGATCTGCGGCTTCACCTGTAAACAGCTCCCAGTTGTACCAGCAGCAATTGGACTTTGTGCATGGTTGGATTGTCTAGCAGAAAGAAATAGCATATAGACCACTAAAATCGCAAGAACTCTCCAAACAGCACACAGCTATATAGGAGAAGGTTTATTTTTAGAAAATGTATCATGTAAGGATTTACACCGACACTGAGATCTTTCCTAAATCTTCACTCTAAAGATTCCAATACATTAGGCGATGAGCGTACAAAGTGAGATTTTGGGAGCATAGTTGTAACTAGAGCGTTAGCAACTGTAATATTATCAATGAGCTTTGCTACAAATTATATATATGCACTAAATATGGAAAGGCTATGTAGCTGTATGTCAAGATTATGCAGCTTCAGCTTTTAGATGGGAAATAAATGTGGATAGAGACAATACAACTTGCATTTTGCAATAGGAAAGTGGACTGGCTTGCAGTTGCTGCTGTTTTATATGTTTCAGCTTATCCACTGTCAGCCTTAATAGGATCTGTAAGCTTGGGATAGGAGGGCTTTCGTTGCGGCAGTTTTAGGAGGAATTAGGAAGACACCAGGAATGCTGAACAGTAGGAGGATCTCATGTGAGAAATTGAAGAGTTTAACAGGAGCATATCTATCATCATCAGTTAAACTTGCCAGATAAGCTTTGTATGTATTTCAATATTAATTATAGTTTTATTAATGAGACCTGCTGGGATACTTGGATGTAAAGGAGAAAGTAGAATGGATAAAAATAAAAATTAAGTTATATGAGCCACTGCTGCACTTTATTAGCTCTGTATTTATGTCTTCTTTCTCTTTAATAAATTCAGGACTCATAGTGCAGATATCAAATTGGAATTATAATATTAATTTTAATAAAATGTTATTTTAGCTAGACTAATTTGAATATGACAGTTGGTTGTTTTGGGTCTAAATAACCTCAGGACATGCAGGATTTATGTCAATAGATGCATATACATGCCGCTCTTTAACTTCAGTCAGGGTTTTTCTTTCAGGCTATCCAGGTTATAGCTAGTAGCCTTAATGGTTGATGAGGTAGTAGCAGGTATAATTGGTTTTACTCCATTTGGTACACCGGCTACGGACTCTGCAGGAGACTATCTTACGCAATCATAGCTCTAGCCTATTTGGAGAATTATAAGAGTTTACAATAGAGATATTTTAAGTTTTACAGGTGGAGCTCCAAGGGTTTAATGTAGGAATACCTAAAAGTGAAATAACTTCACACTTATAGACTTATATAACTGTATCTCCCAGTTATATTTATGTATTCTATTGTGACAAATGAACATGGTAGAGGCAGTTCTTGCTGTTCGCTGTGGAAGATGGAAATGACAGAGTGGAGCTTCTGGAATATAAATGCAACATACTACAAAACTTTTTGCCTAGCTGTTTTCATCAGCAGTATTTGCGGGTATAGTAGTGGACTCCATGCTCATAAGCAATTTAGGAATTCATGGGTGCAGAAAACAGTTTGACTATAACGTCTCAAATAAACACACTTGTGGTGAGTTGTACTGGGTAGAGAATGGGAAGTTTTCAGACATATATTATCAGCTATAGTTCTATACCATTACTTTTACCTGGCTATTAAGTAAAGTTTGCAGAATATAGATGATAGTTTATCCATTGATAGTACAATAGTGATGATATATTGTAGAGCCTAAAGGCTTTACTTGGAAGAGAAGAAATTTCCAAATAAAGTAAAATAATTTCTTTATTTCGATTAATCGATCAAAAGAGGTAGAAAATAATGGGAAAATAAAACCTCTTTTGGGTTCCGCAGATATTTCAATCGGGTTTTGGAGCATTGAAAGCGCAGTAGATAGAATTTAATTTAGGTAAAATAAAATCAGGAGAGTTAGACAGGACTATTAGGGCCTCATGGAGCAGGTAAAACAGATATTCAACATTTTAACAGGGGTGTATGATACTGCTAGTTCTGAAGATATCCTTTAGATAAGGAGAAGAGCGTTATTAGAACATCAACTTCAGCTCTTGTGGAGGTTTAGCTCATGTACTCTCCATCACCAGGATTATTTAAGTACTATCAGTATTAGATACAATGTTATTACGTACAGCCATTCAAAGAAATAAAAATCTTTAACAGGTATGTCTCCGTTTACCAAGCCCCTGCGAGAAAGAAAAAGGCTAGCTAAAGAAAAGGCAATAGAACTTTTACACATCTTGGTTGAGATAAGTATGTCAACATGCATGCGGGAATCTATGATCACAGAAAGGTTTTCAGAGATCATGCCAGAGAGCAATGGCATGAACCTAAGTGTCTGAGATGGACCGGCGGCGGTATGGACCCAAAAGAAACAGAAGACTAATGGGATACTATAGTAATCTGTGACCAGTTTTGGAATGCAGTTCCAGTGAGTTGAACTGCGATATGAGAGCAGTATTGGGTGTCTGTGAAAGATTGGTTGTGTTAGTTATGGACAAATATCAGACAAGTGGTGATCCACACAGGAAGAGTTATTAGCTCGTCCAAAGCAGAAGCACCGAGGTGAGGAGTGCGAAGATGAACATGGCAATGTTAGAAGTAAAAGACTTGCAGGTCGTATGATAATATACAAGCTCTAAAGGAATTTCATTAGAAAATAAAAATGTGAAGGAGCAGTTGTATCTATCATTGGAGCCAATGGAGCACGTGAAACAACTACACTACAGACGATATCTGGACTTATAACTCCAGTGGTTCATATATATTTGAAGGAAAAAGTTTATTAAAAGAAAAAGCTCATAATATTTACCAAATTGCAGTATAGCTCAGTTCAGAAGGAAAGAATCTTTTCACAACTTGCAGTTAAAAGATAATTTGAAAATTAGGACAATTCACAATAAAGATAGTGCTGAAAAGAAAGAAGACAGAGCAAAACCACTATAAAGTTTTTCCCTAGAATGTCTGAAAGATCAATTAGCTGGAACTTCTATCAGATGGAGAAACAACAGATCTTGACATAGGAAGAGCTTTGATGAACAGACCTAAACTTTTAATTTTAGATGAGCCGTCAATGGGACTTTCACCACTATTTGTTAAAGAAATTTTTGAGTTATAAAACAATTAAAAAGAAAAGGAGACTACTATCCTGTTGGTAGACCAAAACGTCAGGACACTCTTTCTGATCTCAGATAAGAGCTTATGTTATAGAAACAGGAGAAAATAGTTCTTGAAGGAAAATGCAAAAGATTTACTACATAATGATATTGAGAGTAAAAGAAAGCATGACCTTTGGAGGCTACGATAAAGAAAAATATGAAAGTTTTGAAAGGAGCTCTTTGCGTATAATGTATATTTATAATCGAGGAGGGTCTATGACATACAAAATGTACTACATAATAGATGAGTGCACAGAGTAGATGTAGTTACAAGACCTAGAAGATTTGGAAAAACATTAAATATGTCTATGTTAAAAGTACTTTTTGATATAGAAAATAAAGAAGAAAATAAAATATTTAAAGATTTATATATAGAAAAACAGAGGCGCTTTTTAAAGAACAAGGACAGCACCCAGTTATATTTTTATCATTAAAAGATTTAAAAGCTTTTTGGCGGAAGAAATGGAAGAAAAATAACTATATAGTTTCTGAACTGTTTTCTGAATATAACTACTTAATAAATGAATTAGTAGAAACTGATTCTGATAAATTTAAGAAAATAATCAATGAGAAATGCAAATTTATCTAATTTAGGAATCACTAAAATTTTGAACATACTATATGAAAAATATAATCAAAAAGGGTAGTAGTATTGATGGATGAATATGATAGCCCATTAGTATCAGCCTATATAAATGGATATTATGAAAAAGCAAAAGATTTCTTTGAAAACTTTTATAGTTCAGTGTTAAAAGATAATAGCTATTTACAAATGAGTTCTAACTGGAATAATAAGAGTAATAAAAGCAGGAATATTTCAGATTTAAATAATTTGAGACTTATACAATATTAAAGTGATGTTTTATACAGATAGCTATGGCTTTAACCCTGAGAAGAAAGTAGAAAAAGTCTTAAATGGGTAGGAATAGAACAGGAAATATCAAATGTAAAAGATTAGTATGGATATAAATTCGGGATAGTGAAATACTAATCCTTGGAGTATACTAAATTTTTAGATTTCAAGGTTGAGACTTTTATTGCGTAGACATCAGGGGAATGATTTGATAAAGATGTATTATATATAACAAAGAAACACAATAGAAGCTCTTGAAAGATTATTTAATGGAGAAGGATTAAAACAAAATATATCAGGGACATCAGACTTATCAAAATTACTAGTGAAGATGAATTATAGAATTGATGTTATTCAGTGATATTTAACAGTAGAGATAGATCAAAAATTATGTTTTGAATTTGCCAAAATAAGGAAAGTTAAAGAGCTTTTTAGAGATACTTTTTTGAAAAATACTTAGACAGAGAGTATTGTATTTAATGGAGCCTTTAATAGAAAAATAGAATAGATGAATATGAAGAAAGATTACAAGAGATATTACTGACTTCAGTTAGCTACATATAAAAGTGAACAGAGCCTTTTACCATGGATTGATTATGGGTATAAGTTACATTTAGAAGGTGAGACACACTGCAAAATCAGATAGACAGAAAGTGGCTTAGGAAGAAGACTTTGTAATAGAGCCATAAAACTAGAGCCTTTATAATGGAATTTAAAGAGCAACAGATAGTTTAGAAAATTTAGAAGAAATATCAAAAGAAGCATTAGGACAAATAGAAGATAGATATGATGTCTCATTAAAACAAAATGGTATAAAAGATATAACATATATGGGTATAGCATTTTTGTGGAAAAGAAAATAAAATAGAATATAAATAAAATCTTAGAGCTGTTACCAAGTACAGCGAAATAAATAGTTTCGTTCTGAGGTAGATTTCTTAACGAGTAGATGTTGTCCCGCTGCAAAACATGAGACACGCTGCTCAAACACTCATGCTAGCACTGCCCAGCTCACTTTGCTTTAATATCTGAAATCCATCGTCAACTCACCTTTTACTTTGGAATTAATTTTGATCAGTAGCCCTCTAATTTTATTATTTATAAAGTTTACATTCAAAAAGAAAACTCACAGCATTTCCACCAACTCTGTATAGTCGCACCATCTTCTTTATATCTACTCAAAATAGTTAGAAGACTCTTGGATAGCCTCTCCTATGTCTAAAAGCTATTTATATCTTTTTGCAGAAGATATGTATTCTTTTAGATAATGAGTTAAAGCACCATTGAAGTACCTGTGGCACATTCTTCATCAGTACCAGCTAAAGGAGCAATGTTTTCACAAAAAAGCAGTGAAAATTCTTTTCTTTATCTAAAGAGAAAAGATGAGCTCCTACAACGATATATTTTTAGAAAGTTCTATTACTTTTTCTTTATTCATAATAAAACTATCTAAGACTTCTTTATCTTCAATAGGAATAATAATATCACTTAAACCTGTATTTACAATTTTAGGAACTCAAATTTTTAGGAGCTTGATTTAAATCTAAGTTAAAACAGGAATATATCTCTTTAATTTCATCTGAATTAAAAATATATTCAACTTTTTGGAAGGACATATCCATCCAGATAAAGTCCTATCCACTATTATTTTTCTAGATTTCCAATAAAGTTTCAGCAATATATTTTCCAGAATCTATTATTTTTAGACTTCTTAAGTAGAAAAACTGAAATTGTGGCATGACATAAATCAACTTCATCTGTTGGTGTGAAAGTATCTAATTTTAAATACTTTATTATCTATACAAAAGCAGTCTCTGAGTGTTTTAATTCAGCTGCAATATTTTTCCTGAACCTCCCACGACTGACACTCTACGAGTGCTAGAGTTGCTGGTTCCAAAATCTTCAAAAATATTTAAAAATTTTCTAAGAAGTTTGATAGCTTTTACACTACCCTTATTCTTTTTAGGTGTGTGTTCAGCTCACCTCTATTGTATAGGACTCTGATCCACAACTGACTTTTTCTTAGAATATTTAATGCTCATTACAATCTGCATTTATGAGTTTACCTCGCTTGTTTGACATAGTCCTCTTTTTATTCTTTTTCCACTGAATACATATTCTTGCAGGATTCTCTTTATCTATATTGGAATTTCATCTCCATCAAAGAAACTTTGCTTTTGACGTATAACTCTCTTCTTGTAGTTTAAATTCTATTCCATATAAGCTTACATAGATATATATTAATTTATCTCTAATTTTCCATATGGTATATTTACAAAATTTTGATTATTTATACTCCAATATCTTGGAATTTCTTTGAAAAATCTTCATTATATCCTAGAACTAGTTTTTCCTATATCATTATTAAGACAATAATTTACAATTGTTCTTGCTGCTTTTTGAAAGATAATCATTTATACGATTATTTCTCTTTCTAGTTATTCTCTTTTGTCTTAATGTTGTGCGCTCAATCTTTGCTTATCTTTTATACTTTGTAATTTTGCATTTATCTTATTATAGTATTGATTTATTGATTTTAATTTTCTACCATCTATTATGAATGAAGCTCAGTATTTGTAACACAAGTACAAAAGATTGTCTATACCTAAATCAATTCCTAGTACATTTTTCTTTATTTAATTCCTTTGAATTTCTTCTATCTCATAAGTATATTGAATTTCAAAGTACCTAGAATGTTGTTTTTATTATTATTCTAATTTCTTTTATCTTCTTGTCTTTTAATACTGGTGGTAGTTTTTATTGCGATTTCTATGTGTCTTTCTAAATGAATTTGAATAAGGGACTATCAGCATATCATCTTTTAATCTATAAAGCCTATAACAAGAGTTTGTAAAACCATCTTTATCAAGATAATTAGGTAATTTTATTTTACCATTATATTGACCATTCTTAGTAAGTTTTAAAAAGTGCAAAAGAATGATTTAAAACTTTCATCTACTTCTTTTTAAAAATTTGTTGAGCTATATTGAGAATTTAACTTTGTAATTCTCACTATTTTAAGCATTTTATAGTTTTCATTATAGCTCAAAATACTTTTTATTGTTAAAAATAGTGTTGTCTAACATTGTATATAGCTTGATTTTAAATTCTTAGCTATATGTACAAAATATTTTAAGTTTTTAAACTCTTTCTTACTAAGATGTTTTTACTTGTTGTTTTAATGTTAAATACATATATAATCACCTCCTTTTCATCAGAGATATTATACCATATATCTACATTTTATCCATTAAAAAGTAATATTTTAAATATTTTTAAAGTTTTAAAACCCACAACAGTGGAAGTGTCGTTCATGAGGACGCTACGCCTTGTACAGTTCTCAAAGACTTTATATCTTATGAACTTTGATATCTCTAACAAGCACAGACTATATCTTATCCATAGTGTATCTCAACACCTTAGCGAAACCACTCAATACCATCAGCTGTATTGTACTCCCTCACGAGGGATAGTCGTTGAACTTTCCTTTTTCAGGCTTAGCTGCTGATTGTCTATTATCATAATGTTTAGGATTTAACCTTGCACCATCTAGTATATTTTTCTGCTTTCGCCACCATCACACCTGCTTCCATCTCCTTAACCTGTTAGGGAGTAGGATACTATATTTGTGGTATATACTAGCTTTAAGAGTTCCAGACACTCAGTTTCTTTGTTGCACGGTCTTGCTCCGTGTCTACATACAAAGTTTCCTATATACTTACTAAAATCTTCAGTGCAATTCATACTCTACGAGTACATGTCTCACGACTAACACCCTACGAGTGCTAGAGTCACGAGTGTTCTTGCACTATTTAATAAAGTTTTCATCAGGATAGTTTTCTTTCTCATCTAGTATTACAACCCCTGCTTGATTACCTTTAAAAATTTCAGAACTAAAAAGCATCACATACAAAAATTTTCATAATATCATCTCCTTATTTTATTATATCATTTTTAAAGAAGTTTGAAAAATAATGAAAAATACAAATAAAAATAGAAGAGAAACAGAAATTGTGCTAAAAATATAAGTTAACATAATGGGGAGTTTCATATCACAAAAGTTTGCATGGAGATGAGGGAGGTTAAAAATGAAAAAGAAATTTTAAAAAGTAAAATGATGTAGATTGCTTTATCTTCTATCTTGTTCGTTAGCTGTGGTGGCGGCGGAGGTGGAGCCAGTAATCTACCAGTAAATCCAGGGACAAATCCAGGAACACCAAGTACACCAACAACAATAGAAGGAACTTATCCAACAGTGGATACAGGTTTAGAACAAAAGTAATATGTCAGCATTAAAAACAAATCTTTACAACGCTCAAAAGAAGCTCAGGTGCTAGCATACCAAAAGATACTAGCACAGTAGATGGAAGTGGAGTAAAGGTTGCAATATTGACACTAACTTTGCAGATCCAGTAAAGATCTGGAGGTAATAGTGCTGAAGATGATGAGGAAAATACAATAACTGCAAGAAGAAATAAAATATTGACATATATGTATGAAAGTGTAGAAATAGTAAATGAAAATCCAAATCATCCATATATACAAGAAAGTGGTAAAAACTATAATTACAGAAACTATAAGACCAACTGGTTCCAGAACATGGAGAACAAGTTTTAGAAGTTGTTGGAGATTTAGATCTTGCACCAAATAATCATGCATCATTTATAGGCTCAACTAATAAAGCTAATAATAAGATAGGAGTCATCTTAGGGAAGCATTGGTTGGGATTATGAATATGTAAAAATGGAAGCACTGATAGGTGGAATTTTTCCAACACAAGAAGTTTATGAAGCTGCAATGGCTAAATTTGGAAATCAAAAGTGTAAAAATATTCAATCAATCTTTTGGAACAGAAGATGCATACGATGTCTCAAATATAGAAGTTATAAAGGGGAAGGATATTTACCTTATGCAGTTTTTGCAAAAATGTCATCAGCAGATGCATCATATAAACCTATGATACCTTATTTTTAGAGATGCAATAGAAAATAAAGGTGGATTATTTATATGGTCTGCTGGAAATAAAGCCAATCAAAATGCTACAGTAGAGGCAGGATTACCATACTTTGATCACAGATTAGAAGCAGGTTGGATATCTGTTGTTGGTGTAAGTACAAAAAAAGGAAGTCAATACAATGTAATTGATACTTTATCAAAAAGCAGGAAGTGAAGCAGCATACTGGTCTATCTCAGCTAGTGAAAATGGAGTAGAAAAACTCATGCTTAATGGTTCTGGACAAAAGTTTGGTCAAATAGGACTAGGTTCATCTTATGCAGCTCCAAAAGTTACAAGAGCAGCAGCTTTAGTATACGATAAATTTGATTGGATGACAGCTAATCAAATTCGTCAAACTTTATTTACTACGACAGATAAGACTGAATTAAATCAAAATCCAGCAACTATGTCTGAGGCTAATTTAAGAAATGTTACGATGTTTCAGATAGCACATATGGTTGAGAATGTTGAATGAAAAAGAGCTCTAAAAGGTCCAGGAGCATTTATGGACGTGACTAAATATGGAGATACAAGTATATTTAAGGCAAATCTTCCAGCAGGAAAAAAGTTTCATATTTTGACAATGATATCTATGGAAATGGTGGATTGGAGAAATTAGGGAGCAGGAACACTTCATTTAACAGGAAATAACTCTTTCAGTGGAGGAAGTACTGTTACAGCAGGAACATTAGAAATTCACCAAATTCATTCAAGTCCAATAACAGTGGGAGCAGGAGGAACTTTAGTTCTTAATCCTAAAGCTATAGTTGGATATGATACTTCTGGTTTTTAGCTAATTGGAACTGTGAATCCTCAAGAAATAACTCGTAGTGGAATAAAAGTAAAGAATTATGGAAATGTAAAATTTAATGGAAACACAGCTATTATAGGTGGAGACTATATTTGCTACAATGGTTCAAATACACAAGTAGGCTTCAAGAATTCAGTTAAAGTTTTAGGGACTATCAGAATTGAAAATGCTAATATTAGTATATTATCAAATGATTATGTAACTAAAAATGAAATAGCAACTGTAATGGAAGGACAATCAGTTGAAGGAAATATAGCAACAGTTGAAACTAATGGAATGAGAACTGCCAGTGCTGAAGTAAAGAGATGGAAAAAGTAATAGCAACATTATCAAGACAAAATGTAGTTGATTATGTTGGAGAAAGATGTAAGTGCCTCATCTAAAAATGTAGCTGAAAATGTTGAAAAAGTTTTTGAAGATTTAGATAATAAAAAATTGAAAAAGGAATAGTTACTGAAAAGAAGTGTTAGCAGCTAGAACTTTACAAACTATGTCTGTTTCAACGTTTGCAAGTGCAACAGAAGTGATGTCTGGAGAAATTTATGCTTCAGCTCAAGCATTGACATTATCTCAAGCACAAGATGTTAATAGAGATCTATCTAACAGATTTTCAAGAATTGACAATTTAAAAATTCTAAAGATGATACAGAAGTATGGTTCTCGCTTTTAGGGAGGAGCTGGAAAATTAAGAAGAGATGGATATGCTTCAGCGGATACAAGAATTGTAGGAGGACAAGCAGGAATAGATAAAGAGATTTACTCCACAACAACTCTAGGAGTGGCATTAAATTATTCTTATGCTAAGGCAAATTTTGATAAATATGCTGGAGAATCAAAGAGTGATATGGTAGGTTTATCTCATATGGTAAACAAGATCTAGGAAATGATTTTTACCTTGTTGGTAGATTAGGGTAGCTAATGTTTCTTCAGAAGTTGAAAGAGAACTTTTAACTGCAACAGGTGATAGAATTGAAGGAAAAATAAATCATCATGATAAAAATGTTATCAACTTACTTAGAGTTTGGAAAAGAAATTTAATTGGTTTTACACCTTTCGTAGGAATTTCTCAAGATTATTTAAGAAGAGGAAGTTTTTGATGAATCAACTGCAACTTGGGGATAAAAAGCTGATAAAAAGACATATAGAGCAACAAATTTCTTAGTTGGAGCAAGTGCAGAATATGTAGCTGATAAATATAAATTACATGCATCTCTAAGTCATTCTATAAATACAGATAAGAGAGATCTTGCTTATGAAGGAAGATTTGTAGGAAGTAATGTAGCTCAAAAATATTATGGAGTAAAAACAAGCAAAAATACTACATGGATAGGGTTTTTGGAGCATTTAGAGAAATAACACCAGCATTTGGAGTTTATGGAAACATAGATTTCAGAATAGAAAGTAATAAAGGAAGAGACTCTGTTATTTCAACTGGAATACAATATAGATTCTAAAAAATATTTGTACTTGCATTTTCTAAAATTTAATGTTAAAATACAATGTATTGTATAAAAGTAATCAAGGAGGTGTCAAGATGCAAAGATGTGAAATTACAGGAACTGGGTTAATCAGTGGAAACCAAATATCTCACTCTCATAGATTGACTAGAAGAGTATGGAAACCAAATTTACAAGTGACAACTTTAAATGTTAATGGTAGTCCAATAAAAAGTTAAAAGTTTGTGCTAGAACTTTAAAAACTTTAAAAAGGAGCTTCTGAAGTGGAAGTTATGAGAATCTTAAAAGGCAAAACATAGCAACTTTAAGTGAAAGATTATTAAAACATTTAAAACAAATAATTTTTAAAAAATTAGTGCACTTATTTTTAAAAAATTCAAGTTGAGAACTTGATAAAAAGAAATTAGAGAATAATTTTAAGAATAAAATCTTAAAATCATTCTCTTTTTATTTTAAGCACTAAAAATAGCTAGTTGAAAGTTATTTTTTTAAAAATAAAAAATTCATATTCATAGCTTACATGTACATTATTTATAAAAAAATTTGACATTAGAGCATATAAATAATATAATCAGTGTATAAAGAGAACAAAAAAACAATTTTATCCAAGGAGGCATTATGAACAAAAAGGTTGGGCTTATTGACAGTAGTGATTCTGAGTATTTTATTTTTAGTGGCTTGTGGTGGAGATGTTGAGATAGTACAGCAAAGGATACTTTAGTTGTTGCACAAGGGGCGGATGTAAAGTCCTAGATCCTCATGCATCAAAATGATAATCCTTCTTCAAGAGTTAGGGTACAAATCTATGATAGATTAGTGCAATTAGATGATAATGGAGTGCCTCAACCTATGTTGGCTGAATCTTGGAAAGACCTGATGATACTACAACTATCTTTCATTTAAGAAAAGGAGTTAAATTTCACAATGGTGATGAAATGAAAGCTTCTGATGTTAAATTCTCTTTAGAAAGAGCATTAAAGGCTCCAGAAATTTTCTATATAATAGAAGGAATAAATGGAATAGAAGTATTAGATGATTACACAGTAAAGGTTACTACAGAAAAACCTATGGCTGCACTTTTAAATAATTTATCTAATGGTACTATAGCAATATTAGTGAAAAAGGCTACAACTGAGGCTGGAGAAGGATTTGGACAACATCCAATAGGAACAAGTCCATATAAATTTGTTTCTTGGCAAAGTGGAGATAAAATAACTTTAGAGCTTTTCCTGAATATTGGCAAGGACCTCCATCAATAAAAATGTAGTTTTTAAAAGTATAGTTGAAGAAACTAACAGAACTATAGGATTAGAAACTGGAGAATTAGATGTAGTTTATGATATCTTGGGTATGGATAAAACTAAATTGAGAGAGGACGAAAGATTTACTTTTCATTGAAGAACCTCAATTAGCATTAACTTATTTAGGGTTTTCAATTTAAAAAGAACCTTATAATAATCCAAAAAGTAAGAGAAGCAATATCATATGCAATGAGATCAAAAACCTATAATAGATACTGTATTCTTAGGGAGCAGCAGAACCTGCAAAACTCTATACTAGGTAAAAATATTTTTGCATATTATGATGTAGAAAAATTTACTCAAAAATATAGAGAAAGCAAAAAGCATTAATGGTTGAAGCAGGATATCCAGATGGATTTAAAAGCAAAAACTTTGGGTAAATGACAATCCTGTAAGAAGAGACACAGCAGTAATACTACAAGATCAATTAAAACAAATTGGGATAGATGTTGCAATAGAAACTCTTGAATGGGGAGCTTTTCAGATGGAACTGCAAGAGGAGAACATGAAATGTTCATACTAGGTTGGGTAAAATACAGCAAGAGATCCAGATATGTATGAATTAGTAAGTACTTCTACTATGGAGCAGCAGGAAATAGAATCTTTCTACTCAGATCCTGAAATGGATAAAAATGTTAGCAGCAGGAAAAGGTAGAATTAGATCCTGAAAAAGAGAAAAGAAATATATAAAAGAAATTCAAATAAAAATAAGAAAAGATATACCTATGTATATGATAGCTTATCCTTTACAAAATGTAACTACAAAAGAATATTAAAAACTTTAAAGCTAGATCCAGCTCAAGAACATACAATTTTTGGTGTGGTAAAAGAATAGATAATAAGTTTGACAATTAATATTATAAATAATATAATATACAAAATGATATAATACATATATTAAAAAATTATTAAAACTAATAAAATTATAAGGAGGCAACATGAAGAAAAAGTTTGGTTTATTAATGACAATTATTTTAAGTATGTTATTTTTAGTAGCATGCGGAGGAAATGGTGACAAGAAAGAAGGAGCTAGTGGAGCTAACACTGGTAAGAGATACTTTGGTTATAGGACAAGGGAGCAGATGCTAAATCACTAGACCCTCATGCATCAAATGACAATCCATCATCAAATATTAGAGTACAAATCTATGATAGATTGATGGATCTTGATGAAAATGGAGTACCTCAACCTATGTTAGCTGAATCTTGGGGAAAGACCTGATGATAAGACTATCATTTTTCCATTTAAGAAAAGGAGTTAAATTCCACAATGGTGATGAAATGAAAGCATCAGACGTTAAAATTCTCATTAGAAAGAGCTTAGCATCACCTGAAGTTTCTCACATTTTAGCAGGAATAAATGGAGTAGAAGTTTTAGATGACTATACAGTAAAAGTAACTACTGAAAAAACCTATGGCAGCTATTTTAAATAACTTATCACATATAACTATAGCTATTTTAAGTGAAAGAGCTACAAAAAGAAGCTGGAGATAAATTTGGACAAAAATCCAGTAGGATCAGGACCATATAAATTTGTTTCTTGGCAAAGTGGGAGACAGAGTTACTCTAGAAGCTTTCCCTGAATATTGGCAAGGTGAAGCACCTGTTAAAAATGTAGTATACAGAAATATAGTTGAAGAAACTAACAGAACTATAGGATTAGAAACTGGAGAATTAGACATAATTTATGATATTCAAGGTTTAGATAAAAATAAATTAAGAGATGATGAAAGATTCGTTCTAATTGAAAGGACCACAAGTTTCAATGACTTATCTTGGATTCAATATGAAAAAGCTCCTTATGACAATCCAAAAAGTAAGAGAAGCTATATCTTATGCACAGATCAAAAACCTATAATAGATACAGTATTCTTAGGAGCTGGAGAAGCATGCAAACTCTATAATAGGACCAAATGTATGGGGATATTATGATGTTGAAAAATATACTCAAGATATAGAAAAGCTAAAAGCATTATTAGCTGAAGCTGGATATCCCAGATGGATTTAAAGCAAAAATTTGGGTAAATGACAACCCTGTAAGAAGAGACACAGCTGTAATATTACAAGACCAATTAAAAACAAATTGGAATAGACTTAGTAATAGAAACAGTTGAATGGGGAGCATTCTTAGATGGTAGCAGCAAGAGGAGATCATGAAATGTACTTACTAGGATGGGGAACAGTAACAAGAGACCCAGACTATGGTATGTATGAATTAATAAGCACTTCTACTATGGGAGCAGCAGGAAACAGATCTTTCTACCTAATCCAACAGTTGATAAATTATTAGAAGAAGGAAAAACTGAACTTGATCCTGAAAAGAGAAAAGGCTATCTATAAAGAAAATACAAGAAATCATAAGAAAAAGATATTCCTATGTATATGATAATTTATCCTCTACAAAATGTTGTAACACAAAAAGAACATTAAAAACTTTTAAATTGGATCCAGCAAATGCTCATAGAATATATGGAGTAACAAAAGAATAAGTATAGAATGAAAAGAGCTAGGAATCTCTAGCTCTTTTATAAAAATTATAGTTTTTGGGACGAGTGAAACAATGTATAAATATATATTAAAAAGATTAGTTCTTCTAATTCCTGTAATGTTAGGGAGTAACATTATTAGTTTTTGCAATCATGTATTTAACTCCTGGTGACCCTGCTCAATTAATCTTAGGAGAAAGTGCTCCTAAAAGAAGCAGTTGCAGCACTGAGAGAAAAATGGGATTGAATGATCCTTTCTTTATGCAATACTTAAGATTTGTAAAAAATGCTTTAGTAGGGGGATTTTGGAAGATCTTACACAACAGGTAGAGAAGTTTTTGAAGAAATATTTGCAAGATTCCCAAATACAGTTGTACTAGCTGTATTAGGGAGTAATAATTTCTATAGTTATAGGAATACCTGTTGGGATAATATCAGCAACAAAAACAATATTCTCTTACAGACAGTTTTAGTATGGTTTTAGCTCTTTTAGGAGTTTCTATGCCAGTATTCTGGTTAGGACTTATGCTAATTTTATTATTCTCTGTAAAAATTAGGAATATTCCCCATCAGGAGGTTTTGATGGATTTAGAAGTGTAATTCCTACCATCAGTAGCTCTTGGAGTTGGTTCTGCAGCAATAGTAACAAGAATGACTAGATCTTCTATGCTTGAAGTTATAAGACAAGATTATATTAGAACTGCAGAGAGCTAAAGGGGTTGCTGAAAAAGTTGTTATTAATAAACATGCTTTGAAAAATGCCTTAATTCCTATTATCACTGTTGTAGGGACTACAATTTGAGGATTACTTGGAGGAGCGGTTCTAACTGAATCAGTATTCTCATGGCCTGGTGTTGGAAGACTTATGGTTGATGCTATAAGACAAAAGACACACCTACTGTTTTTAGCATCTGTTGTATTTTTGGCAGTTGTATATAGTGTGGTTAATTTATTGGTTGACTTATTATATGCTTTTCAGTAGACCCAAGAATTAAATCACAATATAAGTAGGAGGAGCGAAAATGGAGTAAAAATAAAAACAAAGCCAATGGGCAGAAGTTTTTAGAATGTTGATAAAATGGCTATGTTAGGATTAATTATCCTTTGTAGTTTTAGTTTTATTAGCTCTGTTTGCAGATGTAATTGCAAATTATGACACTATTGTAATAAAACAAAAATCTAGCTGAAAGACTTATGCCACCTAATGGAAAACACTGGTTAGGTACAGATGAGTTTGGAAGAGATATATTTGCAAGACTTGTACATGGAGCTAGAGTATCATTAAAAGTTGGTATTTTAGCAATATCTATATCTGTTGTTGTAGGTGGAATCTTTAGGAGCTGTATCAGGGTACTTTGGTGGAGTTATAGACAAGTTATAATGAGAGTTGTTGACATTTTCTTAGCAGTTCCAAGTATATTACTTGCTATAGCTATAGTTTCTGCATTAGGACCTAGTATGTTGAACCTGATGATTTCTATCAGTGTTTCTATATACCAAACTTTGCTCGTATAGTTAGAGCCTCTGTACTTTCTATAAGAGACCAAGAATTTATAGAAGCTGCTAAGGCAATAGGGAGCATAATACAAGAATTATATTAAAACATATAATTCCTAACTCTTTAGCTCCAGTAATTGTACAAGGAACTTTAGGAGTTGCAGGAGCAATTTCTATCAACAGCAGGATTAAGTTTCATCGGATTAGGTATACAACCTCCAGCACCAGAATGGGGTTCAATGTTATCAGGAGGAAGACAATATTTAAGATATGCTTGGTGGGTAACTACTTTCCCAGGTGTAGCAATAATGATAACAATTTTATCACTTAACTTATTAGGTGATGGATTAAGAGATGTCTTGACCCTAGATTGAAACAATAATTATTAGGAGGCGAAACGATGGAAAAACAGAAATCTTTTAGAAATTAGAGATTTAGTGATACAGTATGTAAAAAGATGACGAAACAGTCCATGCGGTTAATAGTATAAGTGTTGACATAGCAGAAGGGGAAACTCTAGGACTTGTTGGAGAAACTGGAGCTGGGAAGACTACAGACTGCTCTAGGAATAATGAGGACTAATTACAGGGACCTACTGGAAAAATTAAAAAGTGGTTCTATAAAATTCAATGATAAAAAGTATATTAGAAATACCTGAAGAAGAAAATAAGAAAAATTAGAGGTAATGATATTTCAATGATATTCCAAGATCCAATGACATCCATTAAACCCAGTTATGACAGTTGGAGAACAAATAGCTGAAGTTATTGAAATACATGAACATATCTCTAAAGAAGAAGCAATGAATAAAAGCAGCTGAAATGCTTGAACTAGTTGAAATTCCTGGAGCCAGAAAAATGATTTCCCACATCAATTTTCTCGGAGGAATGAAACAAAGAGTTGTTATAGCTATAGCACTTGCTTGTAACCCAAAAACTTTTGATAGCTGATGAGCCAACAACAGCTCTTGACGTTACAATTCAAGCACAAGTTTTGGATTTAATGACATGATTTAAAAATAAGTTTAGAACATCAATGTTACTTATAACACATGACTTAGGAGTAGTTGCTCAAGTTTGTGATAAAGTAGCAATTATGTATGCTGGAGAAATTGTTGAGTATGGAAGTCTTGAAGATGTTTTTGAAAATCCAAAACATCCATATACTTTAGGACTATTTGGATCATTCCAAGTTTGGATGAAGAAAAACAAGACTAGTACCTATAAAAGGCTTATGCCTGATCCAACAAACTTACCAACAGGATGTAAAGTTTAATCCTAGATGTCCACATGCTACAGAACTATGTTCTCAAAGAGCTCCTATTGTTAGTGAAATTTCAAAAGGACACAAAGTACAATGTCTGATAGCAGAAGGTTTAGTAAAATTCAAGGAAAATTGGGAGGAAGAAAATGAGTAAAGTATTATTAGAAGTTAAAAATTTAAAAGAAATATTTTTCAGACTCAAAAGGACAATTACATGCAGTAGACAATGTAAATTTTGCTATTGAAGAAGGTAAGACTTTAGGAGTTGTTGGAGAATCTGGTTGTGGAAAAATCTACAACAGGTAGAACTATTCTAAGACTTTTTAGAAGCAACTGATGGTGAAATTATATTTGAAGGAAAAATATAAGAGACTATTCTAAAGCTGAAATGAAGAAATTAAGAGAAGAAATGCAAATAATATTCCAAGACCCATTCGCTTCTTTAAACCCAAGAATGACAGTTAGTGAAATTATTGCTGAACCTTTAATTATTCATAATAAATGTAAGACTAAAGAAGAACTTAATAATAGAGTAAAAGAACTAATGGATACAGTTGGTTTGAGCCAAAGACTTGTTAATACTTATCCTCACGAACTTGATGGAGGAAGAAGACAAAAGAATAGGTATAGCTAGAGCTCTAGCTTTAAACCCTAAATTCATAGTTTGTGACGAACCAGTATCAGCTCTTGACGTGTCTATACAAGCACTAAGTTTTTGAAACTTGATGAAAGATTTACAAGAAAAATTAGGGTTTAACATATATGTTTATAACACATGACCTATCAGTTGTAAAAATATTTCTCAAATGATATAGCAGTTATGTATTTGGGAGAACTTGTTGAAAAAGCTCCATCAAAGGACTTATTCAAAAATCCTATTCACCCTTATACTAAGGCTTTATTATCAGCAATACCTACAATTAATATCAGAAAGAAAATGGAAAGAATTAAACTTGAAGGAGAAATCACTTCACCTATCAATCCAGGAGTTGGTTGTAGATTTGCAAAAGATGTGTTTATGCAACAGAAATCTGTTCAAAAAGAATCTCCAAAATTAGAAAAAGTTGGAGAAGCTCACTCTTTGCTTGTCATAGAGCAAAAGAACTAGGTTTTGTGGATGAAAAATAGTCTTTTAGAATAGGAGAGTTGTACATGATATAAAATGTACAACTCTTATTTTCTAGATTGACATATAATATGGTATTCTTATTAAGTATTCGATATGCATCTGTGGCTCAATTGGATAGAGCATCTGACTACGGATCAGAGGGTCAGGGTTCGACCCCTGCCAGGTGCGCCAGAAAATGCCTGAGTGGTGGAATTGGTAGACGCACCAGACTCAAAATCTGGAATTTCTTTCGGGTGTGCGGGTTCAAGTCCCGCCTCAGGCACCATATTATAATAAGTTAAAGAGGTTCAATTGAGAATCTCTTATGGTTGTATAATAAATGGTGTTGATAGAAGAAATTTTTGATATTAACCAACAATAAGAGTTGAGATAGGAGGAGAAGTTATTTCTATTAAAGATCTGTCATACCCACTTATTAGAAAAAGTTAAGGATGTATTTGAAATAATAGTTCTTTCAGGGTAAAATTTTTATTGACTATAAGATAACCTTCTAAAATTGATAATATTACATAGTATTCTTTTTATGCTTTTTGAAGTTTCTATATTATTTATTATGAGATTAGATTTTATAGTATTATCTTCTAACCTATCTATTTTTTTCCACCTTTATTGCTTTTTATTCATAATATTTTTTATCTTTCAAAATCTTCGTCTTTATTTTTCATCAACTTGATAGTTACAGTGTCCTTCTTGTTTTAATGGTACAAATCTATTTCTTCAGAGATTTCTAAATCAGTAATATTATAATAACCTATTAGAGTAGTTTTATAAAAATTTTTCTTCATCTAGATTAGAGTTATTTAAAGTTTTTAATTCAGAATTAATTTTAGGAATACCTAGTTTGATTATATCCTCTTTAGTTATCCATCTGAATTCTCCATTTTTATGTTGAAAATTTTTAAAAATATTCCCTGTCAAACAACAATTATAATTTTCTAGATTTTTAAATTTATTTTTAACTTCATTAGGAATATTTTCAATATTAGTTATTCTAAAAAATAGTATTGTAAATATCTTCTGAAAAATATTCCTAAAACCAACAAGTAAGATTTTTCCAATATATTTTCCTTTTTCTTTCTGGGATATCATAAAAAATAATGATGAAGGAACAAATTTATTACTACTTTCTTCTATAATTCCTAAAGAGTTGATTTCAAATTTCTATTATTTTTAGTAATAAAAAGAATCTATAAAAAGCCAATTACTATTTCCTTTTTCAGGAGAAAAATTTATAATAAATTGAAGGTAAATAAAAATATTTTGTAAATCTGGAAAATGTTTCAATTTAATTTCTGTGAAGTTTCCAATTTTGATATTAGATAAATCTAATCTTCCATTTTTAACAGCTTTATAAAAAGTTTTTAGCAGAGCTTTCATGATTATTTTTATAAATTCGATTCCTGTAAGATGTTTAAAAATGCCCAGAATTAAATACTAATTTTAATTCTTTAAAAATTCCTTTGTTCTTCATAAATACATAAAAATTCTTTGTTTAAAAAGTATTCCTCATATATTTTTGAGCAAGCTTTAATTTTTCAATAAAAATATTTCCCTGCATAACTCCTCCAATAATAAAAAGGCTACTTATAAGTAGCCTTTTTGTCAAGTTTTTGGTTGCCTGCCAACTAACTAGCCCTTATGTCTAGCATATCTCTTCAGGTTTTTCGGTTGCCTGCCAACTAACTCAGCCCCTATGTCAGCATATCTCTTCAGGTTTTTCAGTTGCTTGACCAACACTAAATTATAAAAACTTAATAACTCTTTTATATTATAACATAAGCAATATCAACAACAATTTTATGAATTTAAATTCTTTTATTTTTAAAGTTTTTATAGAATCTCACATTCCATCTGAAGATATAAAAATTTAAGTTAAGTATTTTTAAAAACTTGCTACAATTATTCAAACTATAATATAATTTAAGATAGGAGATTTATGTAAAGAAGCGCCAGAACTCTATTTTTGAGTTGACGAGGATTGAAATTATCGAATTTTTCGGCGGATATTTCAAAAGGTGGTTACAAACCATTATTAACAAAAAACATAGAGTGATCTATGTAACAAAGAAATAATTGTAACAGTCTCCTATTTTTATAATGAAAAATTTTTAGGAGGTTTAATATGTGTGGAATAATTGGATATTCAGGAACCAACACAAATGCGGTGGAGATTCTATTAGAAGGACTTGAAAAGGTTGAATACAGAGGATATGATTCAGCAGGAATTGCCTTTGTAACTGATAAAGGGATACAAATAGAAAAAGAAAGAAGGAAAATTAGATAATTTAAGAAATCATATGAAACAATTTGAAGTTCTTTCTTTGGTACAGGGTATAGGGCATACTAGATGGGCAACTCATGGGAGTACCTACAGATAGAAATGCTCACCCTCACTATAGTGAAAAACAGGGATGTTGCACTTATACACAATGGAATTATTGAAAACTATGTAGAAATCAAAAAGAATTATTAGAACAAGGGGTAAAATTTAGTTCAGATACAGACTCAGAAGTAGTTGCTCAATTATTTTCAAAACTATATGATGGAGATTTATATTCAACTCTTAAAAAGTTTTTAAAAAGAATAAGAGGAACTTATGCTTTCGCTATAATTCATAAAAGATTTTTCCTGATAGAATGATTTGTTGTAGAAGTCATAGTCCTTTAATTGTTGGACTTGGAGAACATCGAAAATTTTATAGCTTCAGATGTATCAGCTATATTGAAATACACAAGAGATATAATTTATCTTGAAGATGGAGATGTTGCTTTTAGTAACAAAAGATAATGTAACTATCTATGATAAAAGATGAAAAAGAGGTAAAGAGAGAAGTTAAGAAAGTTGAATGGAACTTTGAACAAGCTTCAAAAAGGTGGTTATGCTCATTTTATGATAAAAAGAAATTGAAGAGCAACCTGAAATTATTGAAAAAGACTTTAAATGTTTACACAGATAAAGAAAAGAATGTAAATTTTGATGAGCAATTAGAAGGAATAAATCTACATAATATAGATAGAATATATATAGTTGCTTGTGGAACAGCCTATTATGCAGGTTTACAAGGTCAATACTTTATGAAAAAATTATTGGGAATAGATGTATTCACAGATATAGCTTCTGAATTCAGATATAATGACCCTGTAATAACTGATAAGACTTTAGCTATTTTTGTAAGTCAATCAGGAGAAACTATTGATACTTTGATGTCAATGAAATATGCAAAGGAAAAAGGAGCAAAGACTTTAGCAATATCTAATGTTTTAGGTTCAACAATAACAAGAGAAGCTGACAATGTTATCTATACTCTTGCAGGACCTGAAATTTCAGTTGCTTCTACTAAAAAGCATATAGTTCACAAGTTTTTAGTTCTATATCTATTATCTCTATATATGGGAGCAAAACTTGGAAAATTAGAAGAAAAAGATTATGTGAAATATATTTCTGATATAAATTTAGTAAAAAGAAAATATATGTGGACTTATAAAAAGAAAAAGAAAAGATACATGAAATTGCTAAGAAAAATAAAGGATGTAAAAAATGGTTTCTATCTTGGTAGAGGAATAGATGAAAAAGTTGTAGAGAAGGTAGTTTAAAGATGAAAGAAATCAACCACATTCACACTGAGGCTCTTACTGCTGGAGAGTTAAAAACATGGAAGTATAGCCCTTATAGAACAAGGAGTTTTTAGTTGTTGCTATCTCTACTAACTTAGAAATGGATGAAAAAGTTGTATCAAATATAAAAAGAAGTTAAGGCTAGAGGAGCTTATGTTGTTGGAGTTTGTAAGGAAGGAAGTTTAGTTCCTGAAGTTGTAGATGATGTAATTCAAATCAAAGATAGTGGAGAATTATTAAGTCCTGTTCTTGCAGTTGTTGCTCTACAATATTTAGCTTACTATACATCATTAGAAAAAGGTTTTGATGTGGATAAAACCTAGAAATCTTGCAAAATCTGTAACAGTGGAATAAAAAGAAAATTCATTAAATTGGAGGGAGCTTAGAATGGAAATCAACAAAAAGAATTGAAACAGCTAGAAAAAAGTATGAAAAAAGCATAAAAGTAGATGCTCTATATTGTAACAAGTTCTGACTATCACCAAAGTGAATACATAGGTGACTATTTTTAAAGGAAGAGAATATTTATCAGGTTTTACAGGCTCAGCAGGAATTTTAGTTATATTCAATGACGAGGCTTGCCTGATGGACAGATGGAAGACATCATATCCAAGCTGAAAAATCAATTAAAAGGTAGTGAAGTAAAACTATTTAAAACAAGGTAATCCTAGTGTTCCTACATATAGAAGAATATATAGTTTTCTAAGTTAGCAGAAAATTCAAAAATAGGAATAGATGCTAAAGATACTTTTTATCTTCTGATGTAAATGAAATTCTTTCAAAGAAAAATTTAAGATTGTTGATTTTGATTTATTAGCAGAAGTTTGGAGACCAGATTTAGCAGCTGAAAAGATATTTATTTTTAGAAGATAAATATACAGGGAAAAATCATATAAGGAAAAAGTAAAAAGAAATAAGAGCAAGTTTAAAAAGAAAAATGCAGACTATAATATTATCTCAAGTCTAGATGATATAGCTTGGATATATAATTTCAGAGGTGATGATGTTCAACATAACCCTGTAGGTCTATCATTTACAGTGATTTCTGAAAAGGAAGCAAGCCTATATATCAATGAAGATAAGTTAAGTGATATAGGTAAAAATATTTTTAAAGATAATAGTAGAAATTAAAGAATATTTTGAATTCTTTGAAGATATCAAAAATTAAAAAGGAAATATTTTAGTTGATTTTTAATAAGACTAGCTATGCTATTTATGAAGCTATTAGTAAGAATAATTTAATTAATGCTATGAATCCTAGTACATATTTAAAGGCACATAAGAATGAAACTGAAATAAGCAACACAAAAATATTCATGTTCAAGATGGAGTAGCTATAGTTAAATTTATGTATTGGCTTAAAAGAACTATAAAAAAGGGAAATATCACAGAATTCTGCTGAAGAAAAATTAATTCTCTAAGAGAACAAAGTAGATGGATACATAGATTTAAGTTTCCATACTATTTCAGCTTTTGGAAAAAAATGCAGCTATGATGCACTATTCAGCACCTGATTCAGCTAAAATAGAAGATGGAGTATATTTACTTGATTCAGGAGGAACATACTTAAAGGGTACTACTGATATAACAAGAACTTTCTTCTTAGGAAAAGTTGGAGAACAAGAAAAATAGATAATACTTTAGTTTTAAAAAGGAATAGTTAGCATTATCGAGAGCAAAATTTTGTTTGGTGCAACAGGAACAAACTTAGATATTCTATGAGCTAGACAATTTCTTATGGAATGCAGGAATAGACTATAAATGTGGAACAGGACATGGGAGTAGGACATATTTTAAATGTACATGAAGGACACATGGAATAAGATTTCAATATAATCCTCAAAGATTAGAAGTTGGAATGATAGTTACTAATGAGCCAGGGGCATATATTGAAGGTAGCCATGGAATCAGAATAGAAAATGAACTTCTAGTAAAAAGAAGCTCGAGAAACTGAACATGGGCAATTTTTAGAATTTGAAAACTATCACTTATGCACCTATTGACTTAGATGGTATAGTAAAAAGTCTTTAACTAAAGAAGAAAAGAACAATTAAACACTCTATCATAAAGAAGTTTATAAAAATTAAAGCCTTATTTAACTAAGACTGAACAAGCATTTTAAAAAGAATATACTAAAGAAATTTAGTTCACTGATTTAGAAAGGTATAAAAAGATATGAGAAAGAATTATGAAACTTCAAAATTGTACTATGGTTTTCAGTACTTTTACTTGGATATAAGGATGCTAACTTTAAATATAATTTTTACACTAATAGCTCATCATATACATTAGGAGATATGATGGTTATAGGACTTCATTGTAGAAGTAATGCAGCTAAACAAATTATGAAACTTCAAGGAATTTACTGTAAATATTCCCTAGTGAAAACTTAATGGATGAAATTGAAATAGGTGGATTTTTCATAAAGTAGATAAAATTCAACTTAGTAAATTGGATTATGAAATAGGAGAATTTATTGACGCACCAATATTTACTGCTTGTCCTGTTTTCATATGGAATGTAAGGTAGAAAAATGTTGTAATGTATGGTGAGACTGCCAATATTATAGCAAGTATAAAGAAAAGGGTTGTTAATCCTATCTTAATTGAAGATGGAAAAATTAAATTCAGATAAATTAAACTCAGTTCTATTCTTTGGTGATGATAATGAAAAATATATCGTTATCTAAGAAATTTGAGTGATAAAGCAGGAAAATTTTTATAAAAATAAATTTGAACAGAATAAAGGGGAATTTTTACTTTTTGTACATAATCTCCCTTTTATAGTTCTGTGCTATAATTAATTATGACAAAAGGGTCAAGAATTTAAAAATTAAAAAGAGGTGGATTTTATGGAAAATATATTAAAAAAATCATATAGAATGTTTATCAATGGAGAATGGGTAAACTCAAGTAATGGAGTTATGGTAAAACATATGCTCCTTATAACAATGAATTATTATCAGAATTTCCCTGATGCAAAGTGAAAGTGATGTAGATTTAGCAGTTAAAGTGCAAAAAGAAGCATTTAAAACTTGGAGAAAAACTACTGCAAAAGAAAGAGCTAAGATTTTAAATAAGATTGCTGATATAATAGATGAAAATAAAGAACTATTAGCAACTGTTGAAACTATGGATAATGGTAAGCCAATAAGAGAAACAACTTTAGTTGATATTCCTTTAGCAGCAAGTCATTTTAGATATTTTTGCAGGATGTATCTTAGCAGACGAAGGGCAAGCAACTGTTTTTAGATGAAAAGTTTTTAAGTTTAATTTTAAGAGAACCTATAGGAGTTGTAGGGACAAATTATTCCTTGGAACTTCCCATTCTTAATCATGCAGCTAGAAACTCAGCTTTCAGCAGCAGGAGATACAGTTGTTTTAAAACCGTCTAGTACAACAACACTAAGCTTATTAGTTTTAATGGAACTTATCCAAGATGTAATTCCCAAAGGAGTTGTAAACTTAATTACAGGAAAAGAGTAGAAGCAGCAGGAGAATTTTTAAAGAATCACCCTGATTTAGATAAATTAGCTCACAGGTTCAACAGCAGTAGGTAGAGATATAGCTTTTAGCAGCAGCAGAAAAATTAATACCTGCAACTCTTGAATTAGGTGGAAAAATCAGCAAATATTATTTTTAGATGATGCTGATATAGAAAAAGCACTTGAAGGAGCTCAACTTGGAATATTATTCAACCAAGGACAAGTTTATTTGTGCAGGTTTGCAAGAATATTCAGTACAAGAAGGAATATATGATGAATTCGTAGAAAAACTTGTAAAGAAATTTGAAAATATTAAAATTGGAAAACCATTAGATCCTACAACTGTAATGGGAAGCCAAATAGATGCAAGAACAAGTAAAAACTATTCTAGACTATGTTGAAATTGCTAAACAAGAAGGTGGAGTTGTTTTAACAGGAGGAGTAAAATATACAGAAAATGGTTGTGACAAAGGAAACTTTGTAAGACCCTACTCTAATAACAAATGTAAACAATGGTTGTCGGTATATCTCAAGAAGAAGTTTTTGGACCAGTTGCTGTTATAATTAAATTTAAAAACAGATGATGAAGTTATTGCTCAAGCAAACGATAGTGAATATGGACTTGGAGGAGCAGTATTCACAAAGAATATCAACAGAGCTTTTAAGACTTGCAAGGAAATTCAAACTGGTAGAGTATGGGTAAATACTTATAACCAAATTCCAGAACATGCTCCATCTGGTGGATATAAAAAATCAGGTATAGGAAGAGAAACCTAAAGTTATCTTAGAACACTATACACAAATGAAAAATATCTTAATTGACTTAGAAGAAGGAACTTCTGGACCATACTAAAAATAATAAAAGAGTTGTCATAGTATATCTCGTTACTAGCTAAATTTTTAACGATAAAAATTAACGTTTCGCTGTAATTTCTCGGCAAAACTGCCAACAAGTTAGCTTCAGACACAGCCGACAATTATCCTGGCTCACTTGCTTTCTAATATCTAAAATTTAGAATGTAACTCGCTTATTTTTACATTTTATTAAACAAATGTAACAACTCTTTTTATTTTATAAAATTTCTTGTATTTTTTTCAAAGTAATTAAATTTTGGACAGATAATTTTATAAATGTTAAAAATATTTTAAACTATAATTTGGTATTTTTAAAAATATATTTTATTTTGAGGAGAAAGATACGACATGGATTTAAAAGGAAGTAAAACAGAAAAGAATTTAATGACAGCTTTGTGCTGGAGAATCACAAGCAAGAAATAAATATACTTTCTATGCAAAAGTTGTTAGAAGAAGAAGGATATGAACAAATAGCTGAATTATTCTGATATCACAGCTAACAATGAAAAAGAACATAGCTAAACTTTGGTTCCAAAGCTTTACATGGAGATACTATCCCTGAAACAATAGTTAACCTTGCAGATGCAGCAGCAGGAGAAAACTATGAATGGACAGATATGTATGTTAAATTTGCAGAAGAAGCAAGAGAAGAAGGATTCTATGAAACTTGCTAAACAATTTTTGAAATGGTTGGACAAATTGAAAAAGAACTGACGAAGAAAGATACAGAAAATTATTAGAAAACATTAAAAATGGAACTGTATCTCCATTCAGAAGAAAAAGTAGCTTGGGAAATGTATGGACTGTGGATACCTACATTATGGAAATGATGCACCAGGAAAATGTCCTGTTTGTGGAGCAGACAAAAGCAATTCAAAAAGAAGAGCAGTTAACTCACTAAGATTTAAAACCATTGAGGCACTAAAGACAAAAAGTTTTTAGTGTCTTTTTATTAAAAATGATATAATACTAGGCATAGAGAAAAATTATAGGAGATTCAAGATGAAATTTACATATTTTTACTTATTATGTTTCTAGTTTTCTAGGAATTGTTTCTTCAAAAAGAAACTTATTCAAAAGATCAAAACCAGATTATAATTATGTGAGTAGAAAAAGCTTCTATCTATTTAGATATGAATAAAAAGAAAATATTGGTGCTTTAATAAAAAGGTACTGTGTAAATGTTTATGAGACAAAGAAGTTACATTAAAAATAAGCAAGGAAAGAAAATAGATGCAACAATTATCATGAAAAAGATAACATATAAAGATGTGAATAAAAACAAAGGTTGCTTGGATAGAAGATACTTATTTAGTTTCAACATTAAAATGAGGCAGTAGATGAAAGGTTTAAAAAATTTAGATTTTACAGAAAAAGAGAAAAGAAATACAAAGATAATAAGAGAGTAAAAAGTTAGGGGATATATGTTTCTGCTCATTCTGTTGCACTTAAAGGAAGACTGATGAACTTATAGAACTTGCTAAAAAGAATAATATCAATGCCTTTGTTATAGATGTAAAAGGAGATTATGGGGAGTTAACTTTTTCCTATGTCAGAGAGTATAAATAAATATACAAAGTCAGCTAATAAAAATCTGATAATAAAAAGAGATTGAGCCTGTAATCATTAAAAGACAATGGTATTTATATTTATAGCTAGGATAGTATCTTTTAAAGACACAACTGCTTGCCAAAGAAAACCCTGATAAAATTATTGTATATAAAGATGGAGGAAAAGGTATTTACAAATAGTGATGGACTTGTTTTGGGTGTCTGCTTATGATAAAAACTTGTGGGGAATACAATGTGACAGTTGCTAAAGAAGCAGCAAAAGCAGGTTTTCAATGAAAATACAATTTGACTATGTAAGGTTCCCTCGCTTCTAATGGTAGGAAAACTAGACAAGGTTTTTAAACTATAGAAATACGGATAATATGACAAGGCAGTAGTTATTCAGAAAATATTTGAACTATGCTAAAAAGAATTAAGCCCATATAATGTATATATAAGTGCAGATATCTATGGGCAAGTTGGAAGTTCTTCAGATGATATGCTCATTGGGACAATTTTTGGGAAGCTGTTAGCTCAGAGGTAGATTATGTATCACCCATGATGTATCCTAGTCACTATGGAAAGGGAGTTTATGGACTAGAGATTCCTGATGCTAACCCATATAAGACAATTTACCATTCAACAAAAGATTCTGATAACAGAAATAATAATATTTCTAACCCTGCTATTATTAGACCTTGGATACAAGCATTTACAGCAACTTGGGTAAAAGGACATAACATTATGGACCAAAAAGAAGTTGAAAGAGCAGATTAAAGCAATGAAGGATTTGGTGTGGACGAATATATTCTAGTGGAGTGCCACTAATAAATACGAAAAATTTTTTAAATAATTTTAGTAAAATATTAGTAAAAAGATACAAAATTGTACTGAATATTATTTTTGTATCTTATTTATAAAAATAAAACTTTGTAAAAATTTTTATATTTATATATATAATATAAATATGACTTATTAAGTAAAAGTTTAAAATTTAAAATAAAGATATATTAAAAAATTAGGAGGAGTAAAATGAGTAAAATTAGTTTAGTTTATTATAGTGCAACTGGAAATACAGATGGCAAAAGCTATTGAAGAAGGAATAGTTGAAGCAGGAGGAGCAGTAACTGTTTACAAATCAAATGCAATGGATAAAGATGCTATCCTTTCAAGTGATGTTATAGTTATGGGATCTTCAGCAACAGGAGCAGAAGTAATAGACGAAAATGATTTATTACCATTCATGGAAGAAGCAGGAGATAAATTCAAAGGTAAAAAGTATATATCTTCGGTTCTTACGGATGGGGAGGTGGAGAATATGCTGATAACTGGAAAGCTCAATTAGAAGGATTTGGAGCTACTATAGTTGATATGCCTATTCTTGCTAATGAAGAACCAAGTGATGAAGAATAGCTCAATTAAAAGAAGTTGGAAAGAAATTAGCTGTTATCTAATACTTAAAATATTAAAAAGCAAAAAGCTGTTACAAAGTAAAATTTGTACAGCTTTTTAAGTTTTGTAATATTTTATATATATTGAAAAAGTTAATAAATCTATTATGATAATGTTAAGTAATATTTAACGATAAACTATAGTTTTTGAAGGAGGAAATAATGTATTGTTGTACAAAAAAATAAATGATGATATTATTTGGATTGGAGTTAATGATAGAAAAACTCAAAGATTTGAAAAATTACATTCCTTTTAGATAACGGAGTTACGTATAATTCATATTTAATATTGGATGAAAAAAATTTGTATTATTGATGGTGTTGAGGAAGGTGAAAATGGGAATTTTTCTTGGTAAAATAGAAGCAATGATAGGGACTGCTCCTATTGATTACATTATAGTAAATCACGTTGAACCCAGATCATTCTGGCTCAATCAAAAGTCTATTAAAAATTTATCCAGAATTAAAAAGTTGTAGGAAATGCAAAAACTATAATGATGTTAAAATTATTAGGGTGTAGACTTAGCTGATGAAAGAGTAATGATAGTAAAAAGAAAAAGATGTTTTAGACTTAGGAAAACATAAGTTAACTTTCTATTTGATGCCTATGGTACACTGTACCAGAATCTATGGCAACTTATGACATGACTGATAAAAATCTTATTCTCAAACGATGCTTTTTGGAAGCTTTTGGAGCTTTAGATGGAGCTGTTTTTGATGATGAAGTAAATACAGATTTCTTTACAGATGAAATGAGAAGATACTATTCTAATATAGTTGGGAAGTTTGGTGCACCTGTAAATGCTGTTTTAAAGAAATTATCTTCACTTGAAATTTCATGCATTTGCCCATCACATGGACTTATTTGGAGAAAATATATAAAAGAACTTATAGAAAGATATCAAAAATGGGCAAATATGGAACCTACAAAAGAAGGTGTAGTTATAGTTTACGGAAGTATGTATGGTCATACAGCTGAAATGGCAGAATATTTAGGAAGAGAATTAGGTAACAGAGGAATAAAAAGATGTTATCATCTTTGACTCATCTAAAACAGACCACTCATATATCTTTCAGTACAATTTGGAAATATAAAGGACTTATGTTAGGTTCTTGTGCTCATAATAATGATGTATATCCAAAGATGGAGCCTTTACTACATAAATTACAAAACCATGGTTTAAAAATAGATACTTTAGGTATCTTTCGGAAATATGATGTGGAGTGGTGGAGGAGTAAAGAAAAAATAAAAAGAATTTGCTGACAGTCTACCAGGTCTAGAACAAATAGGAGAACCTATAGAAATAAAAAGGTCATGTTACTCCTATTGAAAGAGATAGATTAATAGAACTTGCTAACCTTATGGCAGATAAACTTATTGCTGATAGAGAATAATAATAATATAAAAGAGCTGTTGCAAATTAGTAAAAAGTAAAAATAGTTCGTTACTGAGTATTTCTTAACGATAAAATCAAGAATTCGCTGTATTTTCGAAAACTCGCTGACAGTCAGCTTCAAACACTCGACAATTACTCATGGCTCATTCTATTTGATTTTATCTAAAATTTCCATTCGTAACTCACTTATTTTTTACTTTAGAGTCATTTTAATTTTTACAACAGCTCTTTTTGTTTTTAAAGAATTTTTACTAGTTTTGTGGAACTTCATTTACTAATTCTTTACCTTCAACAAAATCTTTAATATTATTTAAAGTTGTTAAAGTGATAGCATCAACAGCTTCTTGAGTAAAAGTATGCTTTGGTGAGAAGTAAGAAGCACATTGTAGAAAGATAAAAAGTCTTCCTAAAATATCATCTTCAATAACTTGAGTAGATTTATCTTCAAAGAAATAATCTTCTTCTTCTTCATACACGTCAAGAGCCACTGCTCCAATCTTCTTATCTTTTTAAGGCTTCAACTAAAGTCAGCTGAATCAATAAGCATATCCTCTACCTGTATTACAAGTATAACTCCATCTTTCATCTTCAACATAGATTTTCTATTAATCATATATTGAGTTTCTTTTTGTAAGTGGGACAGTTTAAAGAAATAATATCAGATTGAGCATATAGTTCATCTAAACTTACATATTCAAAACCAAGTTCTTCAGCTGCTTTTTGATTAGGATATAGGTCATAGGCAATAACTTTCATATTAAAATCCTTTTTAGTATTTTTAATTAAAATTTGTCCTATTTTACCTGTTCCCTATGATACCAGCTGTTTTTCCATTTAAGTCAAATCCCATTAAACCATTGATAGAGAAATTTCCTTCTCTTGTACGAACATAGGCTTTATGAATTTTTCTATTTACTGCTAAAATAAGAGCAACTGTATATTCTGCTATTGCATGAGGAGAATAAGCTGGAACTCTAACCACTTTTAAATCTATTATGTATATCTTTTAAAGAAACATTATTAAAACCAGCACATCTCATAGCCAAAAAGCTTTTATTCCGTTTTTCAGCCATAATATCTATAGTTGTTTTATTTATAACATCATTTGTAAAAGCACAAACAACATCATAACCTTTTGTTAAATTAACTGTTTCTTCAGTCAATCTTACTTTCAAAAATGTCATATCAAAATTAAAATCATCAGCATATTTCTTAAAAACTCTTTTGTCGTAATCTTTTATGTCAAAAATATAATTTTTAGTTTTTCCATATTATCCCTCCTAAAATAAATTCTTTACCTAATTTATAATAATTTAATTTTACCATAATTTTAAATAAAATTATAGTCAAGATAAAAATTAGTTATAATAACATAAGAGGTGTAAAAATGAAAAATAGGATTAGTATTAGAAGGTGGAGGAATGAGAGGTCTTTTTCTGCTGGAGTTTTAGATGCTTTTTACTTGAGCTAAAAAGACTTAAGTGTCAATGGAATTGTTGGCGTATCTTCTGGAGCTTTGTTTGGAGTAAACTATGTTTCAAAAACAAAAAGAAAGGGCAGTTAGATACAATAAGAAATATGCAGATGATAAAAGATATATGGGACTATATAGTTGGATAACAACAGGAAATGCTGTAAATAAAGATTTTGCTTTCTATGAGTTACCTTGTAAGTTAGATGTTTTTGACAATGAAACATTCAAAAAAGCAAAGACAGACTTTCTATGTTGTTATGACCAATGTTGAAAGTGGAAAGCCTGAATATGTTTTTAATAGAAGATGCATTTGCACAAATGGAATATTTAAGAGCTACATCAGCTTTTACCTTTTGCTTCAAAAAAATAATAGAAATAAATGGTAAAAAAATATTTAGATGGAGGAATATCTGATAGTATTCCTATAGATTTTTGTGAGAGCTTAGGTTATGACAAAAATAATAGCTGTGTTAACAAGACCAGAAGGAACATATAAGGAGGATAAGTTAGGATTTTTTGTATAAGTTAGTCTATAGAAAATACCCTAATTTAGTGAACTCACTCTTAATATGGCTACAGATTACGAAAAAGGTTCTTGCAAAAAATAAAAGATTTAGAAAAATAAAGGGAAAAATTTTTGTTGTAAGACCTCCAGAAGTTTTAAAGATAGGTAGGCTTGAAAAATAGAGATAAAAATTCAAAAAGTGTATGATACAGGTTTAAATACTGGTTTAAAAAGAATTAGACAATATAGTAAAAATATTTGAACAAATAGAATTTATTTTTAAACTTATCTTTAAAAATTTAAATTAAAACCTTGAATTTTATTGAAAATATGGTATAATATTTTTAGAAGATTTCTGACCTTACCGCTATTTCCAGGAGGTTTTGGGTCTAATGTCGTCATGGGGTTGGCGCTGTCTTTAACAGCTCAGTAACATCACGAATATCAAATTAGGGTATTACGGATCCTGTATGTTTTTGATATCTGACTACCACTTATTGGATTTGACGACTAAAACCATAATGAGGCGATAGGTCGGTTTTTAATTCTCAAAAAAATTAAAAAAATGAAAAAGGAGATATATTTATGAAAAAATAATTATTAAAGAATTAACAGATATTTTTCAAAAATCTTGTTGACAATTTATTTCCAGATAAAGAATTAAAACCAGTAGAAATTACAGTAGCTACAAAATGAAAAAATTTTTGGGGACTATCAATGTAACTTTTGCAATGATAAATTCAAAAAATAATAGGGGATAATCCAAGGAAAATTGCTGAAGAAATAAAGGCTAAGTTTCCCTATGGAGAAATCGTTGAAAAAAATTAGAAGTTGCAGGACCAGGTTTCATAAATATATTCTTAACAGATAAATATATTTTCTGATTCTATAAAGAAAAATTGGAGAAGCCTATGATTTTTCATTTTTAAATAGAAAAGGGAAAAGTCATCATCGATTTCTCATCACCAAACATTGCCAAAAAGAATGCACATAGGACACTTAAGATCAACTATTATTGGAGAATCAATAGCTAGAATAATGAGATATTTAGGATATGATGTTGTTGCAGACAATCATATTGGAGACTGGGGAACACAGTTTGGTAAGTTGATAGTTGGATACAGAAAATGGCTGAACAGAGAAGCTTATGATGCTATAGAAGAATTAGAAAGAGTTTATGTTAAATTTTCTGAAGAAGCAGAAAAGATCCTTCTCTTGAAGATTTAGCAAGAGCCGAACTTAAAAAAGTCCAAGATGGTGAAGAAGAAAATACAAAACTTTGGAAAAGAATTTATAACAGAATCTTTTAAAAGAATACAATAAACTATATGAAAGATTAGATGTACATTTTGATACATACTATGGAGAATCTTTTACAATGATATGATGGCAGATGTTGTAAAAAGAATTGGAAGAGAAGAAATTAGCAGTTGATGATGAAGGAGCTAAGGTTGTATTTTTGATGAAAAAGACAATTTATTCCCTTGCATAGTTCAAAAAGAAAGATGGAGCATATCTATACTCTACTTCTGATATAGCAACTGTTAAATTTAGAAAAAGATAACTATGATGTAAATAAGATGATATATCTTACAGATGCTAGACAACAAGACCATTTTTAAACAATTCTTTTAAAGATAACTGATATGCTTGGTTGGGATATAGAAAAATACCATATTTGGTTCGGTATCATAAGATTTGCTGATGGTATTTTATCAACTCGTAAAGGAAATGTTATCAAACTTGAAGAGTTATTAGATGAAGCACACAGTCGTGCATATGATGTTGTAAATGAAAAAGAACCCTAATCTTTCTGAAGAAGAAAAAACAAAAATATAGCAGAAGTTGTAGGAGAGTTCAGTTAAATATGCTGACCTATCTCAAAAATAAACAAAGTGATATAGTATTTGAATGGGATAAAAATGTTGAGTTTTTGAAGGAAATACAGCACCATACTTACTATATACTTATGCTAGAATTCAATCTATTCTTAGAAAAAAATCGATGAACAAAATATAGAATTGAATGACAGTGTGGAAATTAAAGATAGAAAAATAAAAATTGAAAGATCTCTAGCAACTCATCTATTGACTTTCCCAATATCAGTATTAAAAGCTGCTGAAACATTCAAACCTAATCTAATTGCAGATTATCTATATGACTTATCTAAGAAGTTAAATAGTTTCTATAATAATTGCCCTATATTAAATCAAGATATAGAAACTTTAAAGTCAAGAGCTTTATTAATAAAGAAAACAGGTGAAGTTTTTAAAAGAAGGATTGTCTCTACTTGGAATACCTGTACTTAATAAAATGTAATAAAAGCTGTAGTCATCATGCTTATAGGATATGTAATTCTTCCAATATGCCTAAGAATATATATGAGGGAGAAAAAGTAAATATATATTTCATAAATAATAAAAATTTTATGGAAATTATGAAAGAATTATGATAAAATATTTAAAAATCCTTAAATATGAAGTCGGGAGTGATTACAGTGGATCTGCACTATTTAGAAATTTTTATGAAGTTGCTAAAGCTAAGAGTTTCACAAAAGGCTGCTGAAAAACTTTTCATCAATCAGTCAGCAGTTTCTATTCAAGTAAAAATTTGAAGACATATTAAAAGTAAAATTATTCGATAGAAGTTCAAAATTAAAGCTTACTTATACAGGGGAAACTTTGTATAAAATGGCTGAAGATATTTTTGAAAAAGGTAAAAAAGAGCAGAAAAAGAAATCTCAAGAGTTATAGAATTTGATAGGGCAAGAATAGCAATAGGAGCTTCAGCTATCATTGCAGAACCTTACTTCCTAGCCTTATGAAAGAATTTTTCTATACATGAGGAAATTGAATACAATATAACTATGTCAAATAAAGAACATCTGTTAAAACTTCTTAAAGAAGGAGAACTAGATGTAATAATAATAGATAGCCAACATATAACAGATTCTAATTTGGAAATAATTCCTATAGAAAAAGGTCCTTATGTTTTAATTAGCTCAAAGCATTATGATAATATAAAAAGATATAGAAAAGAGATGCTATTATCACAAGAGATGTAATACAAAATAATAATAAGGCTATTGAATATATTGAAGATAAATATGGTATTAACTTTACTAAAAAAATCAATGTTCTTGGGAATTTGGAAGTAATAAAAGGTCTAGTTAGAGAAGGAATAGGAAATGTAATACTTCCGTATTATTCTGTATATAAGGATATAAGAAAAAGGAACTTTCAAAGTTATAGCTAAAAATTGATGAAATTAAAGATGGATATGAACTTATTATCACTAAAGATAAAAAGATTCATCTCAAATAACAAAATTTATTGATTTGGTTAAAAGTCATAAAAATAGTTATGGAAGGTTCTAGAAATTAGAAGAGGGTGTAAATATGAATTTTAATAACTTCATATAAAAACAGAATTAGAATTATTAAAAATTCATTGAAGAAGAAGAAGAAAAGAAAAAGAAACTGAAAAAGTGGCTAAGAAATTAGCAGATATATTTACTAAAGGAAACAAAGTTTTAATCTGTGGTAATGGTGGTAGTAACTGTGATGCTATGCATTTCATAGAAGAATTTACAGGAAGATTTAGAAAGAAAGAAGAGCCTTACCAGCAATTTCTATATCGGATCCATCTCATATAACTTGTGTTGCAAATGATTATGGTTTTGATTATATCTTTTCAAAAAGGTGTTGAAGCCTATGGAAAAAGAAGGAGATATGTTCATAGGAATTTCAACTAGTGGAAATTCTGCCAATGTTATAAAGGCAGTTGAACAAGCTAAAGCACAAGGGCTTGTAACTGTGGCTTTTACTTGGAAAAAGATGGTGGAAAGCTTAAAGGTCAATGTGATTATGAATTTATTGTTCCCGGAAAAACATCAGATAGAGTACAAGAAATTCATATGATGATACTTCATATAATAATTGAAGGTGTTGAAAGAATAATGTTCCCTGAAAAATTATGAGGGAGAATAAAATAAGAAGAGACCACGACACTATAATTTTAATTCAAAAGTAAAAATAAGTAAGTTACGAATGGAAATTTTAGATAAAAATCAAATAGAATGAGCCGAGCAAATGCAGGAGTGTCTGAACGAAGTGAGTTTCCTGATTTGCAGCGAATTCTTGATTTTTATTGTTAAGAAATTTACTCAGTAACGAACTATTTTTACTTTTTATTTTCATATAAATTTTTCTATTTCTTCAGCAATTTCTAAGTCAGCAACCCTCATCTTGATGATATTCAATATAATCTTTTAAAGTTGGACTGAAAAGAAATTAGCCTCTTCTTCATAGATAGAAGTTTTTAAAACCAGTGTGTTCCCTAAAAATCTTATCTCATCACAACTCATGTTCGAGAGCATGAAAAAGCCTTATGTCCTATGACAAAAAGTTTTGCAAAGCCCTCAAGCAAAGACTGAACAACTATTAATTTTGAATTCAAAACAACAGTGTATAAACCTTTCATTTCTATATTAGCTGAAACAATTTCAACATCTAAACCCTTATAAATACTTATAGGATTTTTGTCCCAAACTCAAAAATATAAATTATCAATCAATTTTAGAATTTCTTTTTCTTCTTTCCGTCATTATTTTTCATCAGCTCTCTTTTTAAGCAATGCACGAATAAAAAATTCTTTCAAAACTTTCTAATTCTATTTTTATCTTCTTCTGACACAGGTTTACCATTAAACATAAGTGTTGAAGTAGTCATTGCTATATTTTCGTATTCTCTTATTTCGTCTGCACTCAACTGATACTCTTTTAATTAAAAATATCTTTTTCCTTATCATCTCTATTTTCCATAGGGAAGATCATAGCCTCTCAACCAAAGTTCATTCACATTTAAAAACCTCTGCAAATAATTCTATTCTATCTTTTTAGCCTCATATTCTCCACTTAAATATTGAGAAATAGTAGATTTATTTACATTAGTCAATTCTGATAATTTAGTTGCTTTCATATTTCTAAGTTCCAAAGCAAGTTTTTAGTCTCTCTGCAAAATTACTACCATTAATTTTCATTTTATACTCCATTTAAAATAATAATAACATATAAATTTGTATTTTACAAAATATTATTTTAAATAATTTGTATTTTTCTATAATTTGACAAAAAGTAAAAATAATATTAATATGTTTGTATAATACAAACTATAAAAATAAAAATTTGTGTTTTAAAAATAAAGGAGGCTTAAAATGAAAAAATATACATACAAACTTTTTAGCTGAATATATCTTAAAATTAAGTGGGGAATATGCAAGTGCAAATAGAATACATGATATTTTAAATATAAGTCTAAGCTATACTTATACTTTAGTAAAAATAACAAGGTGAGAAGTCGTGTAAAAATGGAAGAACTGAATACAATATGGAAGATTTTATAAGAAGTTTAGAGCTTTACATAATAATAACATTGTAGAAACCCTTTGACAAAAAGAGGAATTCGATGCTAATAACTTTCATAATTGGGAGGCTAAAAATGATATTGAGAAATATTTAGAAAGATTACTTTTAGATGAGTTAGGACAGTTTACTTGTATAAAAGATCTAGTAGAACTTTTTAAGGTGAGCAAAACCATATGGTATGATGCTTTTAGAAGAAGGAAAAATAATGTATTTTACAATCTCAAGTAGAAAAATAATAATAACTCGTTCTCTCTTACCCTTTTTAAGAGAGGCACTATCCATGCAAGAATAAAATGTATCACTATCGTAAAAAGCATTAAAAATATTGACAAAAATTCAACGAAAACGGTATAATAAAAGTAATAAAAATAAATTTATAAAAATAAAGGGGGAAACTATGAAATATTATCTTTAAAAATATACCTTTAGGATATTAAAAATAAATGTAGCATTATGAAAAACTATTTATAATATTGACAAAAAGTGCATAAAAAGTATACTAAAAATAGTAAAAATTTTAATATTTTTATAAAAGTAAAAGGGGAAACTATGAAAAAAATAAAAGTTTATTTTAGCTGCAATGTTAGTACTAGGAGCAGTATCTTACTCAGCAGAGGCAACAGATAGCTGTAGCTCAAGAAGTAATAAACGAAGTAAGAAAACATTGAGGCAGAGTATCAAGCATTAATGCAAAAGGAAGCTGAAAGAAAAGAAGAATTCATTCAAGAAAAAGCAAAATCTTGAACATGAAGTAAAGAGAATTAAAAGAAAACAATTAGGAAGGGAAGAACTTTATGCTAAGTTAAAAAGAAGATTCGAAAAATAAGATGGCATAGAGATGAATATAAGAAATTATTAAAAAGATTTGATGAATACTACAACAAATTAGAACAAAAAAATCGCAGACAAAAGAACAACAAATAGTAGAGTTAACTAAATTATTAGAAGTTTTAAACTAACTGGGAGGGAAATTATGAAAAAGTTTTCTAAAAACTATTCTATTTTTATGTGCATTGTCGTCAATAGCTTATGCAGAAGATGATGCGATGACAATATTAAATAAAAAGAGAACAGAAATTGAAAAAGCAGAAAAGCAAAGGCAAAATTAGCTAAAAGAAGCAGAAGAAAAAGCAAGAAAAAGAGGCTGAAGAACAAGCAAAACTTGCAGAAAAAAGCTGCAAAGAACAAGCTAAAGCCTCAAGTTGCAGAAAGTGTAGAAACTGTAGAAGCTCCAGCAGAAGCTGTAGTAGCAACAGAAGGACTAAATCCTCAAGATGAACAAGAAGCAATAGAAATCTTAGATGGAATGAGAAAAGAAAAATAAAGAAAGAAGATGCAGAAACTCTTAAACTTCAACAAGAAGCAAAAAGAATTAGGAATATCTACATCTGAAGCAAGCTCATTAGCAGAAATAGAAGCAATGGTAAAAGCAAAGAAAGAGAAAAGCTAAACCAAAAACAGAAAGCAGAAAAATTAGAAGCAACAAGAAAAGAAGCTCTAGAAAAATTAGATTTCATGAAAGAGTAGTAAGAAGTGTTGCAAGAGAAGAAGCTGAAGTAGCAGGGATATTATCAAATAATGGATGAAGATATAAAAACAACTGAAGCTATAGAAGAAGTTACTCCCAGTAGTAGAACCTGTACAACAATAATAGGGGGAATATAGATGAAAAATAAATTAATGTTAACAGCACTACTAGGATTACTTTTTAGTGGGTTCATTTTCTTATGCTGAAGAAAATGATGATGAAGCAAAGAAAAAGATTACTAAAAAGAATATGAAAAAGCGCAAAAAGAAAGAGAAAAAGAAGCAGAAAGAGCTGCAGAAGAAGAAGCTAAAAGACAAGCTGAAGAAGGGGACACAATCAGCTCAAGAAATAGTAAATCAAACTACAGAAACTGTAGATGGAAACAGTTGTAGAAGGTGAAGTAGCAGTAGCGCAAGAAGAGGTAGTAGTACCCAAAAAAGCAAGAAAAGATATGACTGAATCAGAAAAATGGATTTAGAAGTACAAAAGAATTAAGAAGAAAGAATGTTAGAAATAAATGACAAAATAGAAAACTACAACAAAAACAAATGAAATGCTTGATAATCTAGAAAAGAATGTTGGAGAACTAGAAAAAAAGAGTAAGTTATTAATTAAAAAGGAGAATGGGGACATATGGAAAAAAATTAGCATTAGTATTAGAGTTTTATCGTTAGTAGCATGTACAGATCAGAAAGGTAGTAAACTACAATACAGCAAGATTAGATAATATAGAAAGCTTTATTTAGCAAATAATAAAAGCAGTAAAAACCTTCAGAAAATCTAGATAAACTAGTAGAAGAAGGAAAAAGTAGAATATACAGAAGAATACTTATCATTAGAAAAGGAGGCTGACAAAATGGAAAAGAGAAAGAGCACAACAACAATAATAACATTATTACTATTATTAGTATTTTCTTACCAGCATTAGCAGTCCAAGCGCTAACAACAACACAAATGCGTGAAAAATACAATAAGAATAAATGCACTAGAAATAAAGAATATGGATATAACTAATGTAGAAGCACCAAAAAGAAATGACAATAGTATTTAGATGAAAGAGCATTAAACTTTTGATTTTAATAAATCAGTAGTAAAACCTCAATATTTTGAAATGTTAAATAACCTAAAAGGATTTCATCAGAACAAAATAACTATGAATTAACAATAGAAGGACATACAGACTCTGTAGGAAGTAACCAATATAACATAGGACTTTCAAGAAGAAGAGCAGAAGCTGTAAAAGCTAAAGTTAATAGAATTTGGATTGCTAGAAGACAGAATAGTTGGAATAGAAGCTAAGGGAGAAGAATATCCAGTAGCAACAAATGAAACAGCAGAGGGAAGATTACAAAATAGAAGAGTGGAATTTAGGTTAATTCAAAGATAAGACTTATGTTAGAGTTAATATAAGTACAAGGAGGGAGAAATATAAATGGGAAATAACAGCTTAAGTAATACTGAAAAAGAGTTTACGTTCAATAGCTAAGAGATATGAAAATGTAAAAATATTCAGTGGGTCTTGCAGTTCTTTTTGATGAATGGAGCGAGTGCGTTTTCTGATACAAATGTAGTTCAAGAAACAGATAGACAAAAAGAAGTAGCAAAAGATAGTCAAGCAGGAAAAACTGTAATAAAAGAAACAAAAAGCAGAAAAGAAGCAAACAAGTCAAAAGCTAAAAGCTTCTTGGGTAAATATGCAATTTGGTGCTAATGACATGTATAGCAACTATTTTGCAGCGCCCTAAAGCTAAAGTAGAAAAAGTCATCAGTTGTAAAAAGTGAAAAACTGTATTAGTAGCAAGTGCAGATAATACAGCAAGTTTACCTATGTTTGCGAAACTATTAACAGATATAGAAGAAACTACAGAAAATAGAACAGAAATTCTAACAACAATTGCTAATAAAGAAGAAACTCCTACAATGGAAGAAATAAAGGCAAGTAAACAAGAATTAAGAAGTTCAGTAGGAAATCTTCAAGATAAAAATAGACACTGCAAGAAGAGAAAATCAAAAAGAAATCAATGGATTAAGATTAGAGTTAATTAAATTGATGGAACAAGGAAATCAAGTAGTAAAATCACCTTGGTCATCTTGGCAATTTGGAGCTAATTATTTCTATGAAGATTGGGGTGGAGCATACAAAGGAAGAGGAGATAAAAGCTAAAGAAAAATTAAATCTAACTAGAAAGACAGATCCATTAGAAAGATTTAAAGCTTCATCTCAAATGTCTTCAACATATGGAACAACAAGCTTAGATTTAGTTTATGAACCACCAAGAGAAGTTGAGGTAAGTGCAGGAATAAGACCAAAAAGAAGTAAATAAAAGAGCTCCAGGTTTTGTACCACCAGAACCTTTCAGGATCTTTACCACCTTTTGAGCCTAAGATAATACAAACTCACCTAAACCACCTGTGGTAACTCCACCAGAAGCTGTTGTGGTTTCTCCTTTAACATTCCTAGTATAGGAGCAAACCCAAGTGTAGCTTATTATTGGTGGAATGGAAATAATGGAGATATATCTCAAGTTAGCTTAGAAAAGGAACTTTTTATAAGAAACAAGGAGCTGGTATAACAGTAAAAGATTATTTAGCTAAGGCTGCACCAAGAGGAGGGTCAACTTATAATGCAGCTGCTTCAGGAGCAGATGCTATGACACCAGCAAGCACCAACAGCAGGATCAGGAGCTGTTGCAGCACCAGGTTCAGTAGCACCAGGCTACTATAAATTAGCAGATGGAACTTATAACAATACTAATAGATTTTTCTTAACTTTATTAAATACACCTTTATTCATATTTTTGGTTCAGATGTAAGAATTAGTTTTTCAGGAAACAGTAGTACTGTAATAAACCCTAGAACAAGAAGGACATGTAACAGCAACTCTAGATGATTTTGAGACTGCTAGGGTTACATAGATGCTACAGAAAAAAACTAGATTACAAGGCTATAGAGATTTATTATCTAAATCAACAGTATATTCAGGTTCAACTGCTGTAGCAAGTAAGAAAACCCACTTTTATATTTTAATAATAAAGGAACAGTAGAAATAGGGTGGACAAGGATCTGTATTTTTATTAGGCACAACACATACGAATGGAGATCAAAGAGTTAATATTATAGAGAAACTCTGGAAAAATTGTGGCTATGAATGACACTCCTACAAGTGAAAAATCAATATGTATTTTTATCATTCGCCAGATACAGGTCAACAAACAAGTACAGTGTATGTAAATAAAGGAACTATTGATGTATATTCTAAAAAGAGTGGAGCTATTTTATACTCGAGTGGAAATTCACCCTATACTGATGTAGCTTCAATAAATGAAGGTGAAATAAATCTTTATGGAGAAGAATCACTGGGAGTTGTTGTTAATAATCATGAAGTTTTAAGAGCAGGGATCAAATTTCGTATTACAAACTCCTTTATCTCAATATGGAGATAATCTCAATAGGTGTATATATAAAGAATGATCATGTAAATGAAACAACAAAAAATCTAAAAAATATAGTAAGAACTATAATAGGAAAGGCAAACAATAAAAATATATATAAATATATTGATGAAATCAGGACTACTAGTTGAATTACCTATTGGTGGAAATAAAACAGGACTTTCAGAAGAATTTGTAGATGCTGCAAAAGGTCTATTGATTGATCGATACAAGATCCTGTGCAACAGTAACAGAATTATATACACCTAAAATAGAAATAGAAAAAATATTCTCGTAAATCACTTGGAATATATACAATGAATGGAATTTAAAAAGTCTTACAAGAAAACGGAACAACTAATGAATTAAATATTCTAGGTGGAGAAGATAATATAGGAATTTATGCTGATGGTGGAAATATAGATTACACTGGTAATATAACAATGGGAACTTCAGCCTCACCAGAAAATACAACAGATAGCTAATAAAACTGGTGGAAATATAAATGGAAAAAGGAAATATAGGAATTTTTCTCAACAAATGGAAAAACTGTAACTATTAATGGTACTTTTTAAAAACATATAATGCAAATGGAAGTACAAGAGATGGTGTTGAGTTTATGCAGAAGCAGGTTCAACAGTTAATTTAAAGAAAACTACAGAAATAAAATTGGAAGTTGGAACTACAGGACATAATACAGGAATATATTCACTTGGAGCAGGAAGTGTAGTTAATATAGGTTCAGAACAAGTTGCAGCAGCGGCACTAACAACAGGTGAGAAGATTTAACGAAGAGCTCAAGTATTACAATAGATGGAAAAAGACAAGAAGTTAGGAACAGCTTTATATTCTCAAAAATGGTGGAGTAATTAATGCAAATGGTTCGAATCTGACTAATGGACTAAAAATTAAAGTAGTTGATGGAGCAGCAGCTATTGCTTCTGAGGGCAAACTCAAAAAGTTAATGCAAAATTCTGACATAGATTATTCTGGAGAAGGATACGCTCTGTATGCTAATAATGGTGGAAAAATAGATGTAACTGGT
>BNJV01002683.1_pt1 | contig 57299 bp, 45 predicted proteins | sample 8540591 | NCBI WGS metagenome assembly BNJV01 (sample SAMD00202457, study PRJDB9452) | human saliva metagenome | host: Homo sapiens | reverse complement strand
TGATTCAATACAAGTTACAACGCCATGTAATGAGACCTTATTTTTATCTTATCCCCAACTGGAAGAAAAATAATGATATTTTTTTATTGGCAAAGATAACGTTGTACATTTTGAGATTGTATTATTTTCGCAAAGAGAAAGCATAGAAACTTACACATCTTTCCTGTTGAGAACCACTTGAAATAATTTATCAAAAAGCATGGAATAAACGCTTGTTCGCACAAAAATTGAAATGTAATTCAACAAAATAAAAAATGAGAAAGGTGGTAAATTGGTATATTTGCAGCAGAAAAACAAGTAAATCTTTGAACATGAAGAAACTTTCGAACATTCTTTTTTACATGCTTTTGAGTCTGTTGGCTATGGTCTTCTGTGTGGAGGCCAATGCCAAATCAGCAGTTGACACAACGGTGTTCCAGCTGCTCAATCTGCGATATGCAGGACTTGAGAAAGTCAGACAGCAATATGAACGCGGTAACATGAATGGGGCTGCAGAGGCTCTTCTTGCCTATTATCGGCAGCGGACAGGCATTGTAAACCCTATGCTTTGTCTGCAACGGCTCACGGTCAGCAAGCGCGAAAGGCAGTGGGCGGATGATGCACTCGAGCATACATTCTATGTACATGATGGCTATCAGCCTTCGTTTAACTATGGAAAGGACATAGACTGGACTTATTGGCCGGTGAAAGATAACGAACTGCGTTGGCAATTGCATCGGCATAAGTGGTTCACTCCAATGGGAAAGGTGTATCAGTTGACCAAGGACGAGCGTTATGCTCGGGAGTGGATGGCGCAGTATATAGACTGGATTGTCAAGAACCCCCTTGTGAAAGTGAAGCGAAGCCAATACGAACGAAAAGGTAAGGAGACAGACAAGGCCATTGAGAATGCCGTGTTTGCATGGCGACCTTTAGAGACAAGTCACCGTGTGCAGGACCAGATTAATCAGTTTTCGCTTTTCATTTCGTCGCCAAGCTTCAATGCTTCGTTTCTCACTTCGTTTTTAGTGAACTATCATCGCAATGCCAACCATATCATGGAGAACTTTTCCAAAAAGGGTAACCATTTGCTTTTCGAGGCACAGCGCATGTTTTATGCAGGCACGTTCTTCCCTGAATTCAAAGATGCCAAGACTTGGCAGCAGTGTGGAATCAGCATTCTCAATGAGGAAATCTGCAAGCAGGTGTATGCCGACGGCGGTCAGTTTGAATTAGACCCGCATTATCATTTGGCCTCTATCAACATTTTCTGTAAAACCATTGAAATGGCCAAGGCCAATCATGTGGAGCAACTCATTCCGCCAACCTACATGCAAACGGTTGAGAAGATGATAATGTTCTATGCCAATATCTGCTTCCCTGACTATACTAATCCCTGTTTCAGCGATGCCAAAGAGGGCAAGTCAGAGAGTGAAATCCGTAATTATCAAGAGTGGAGCAAGCTCTTTCCCGAGAATGAAGCCATTCGTTATCTGGCAACACAGGGTAAACAGGGACGCCGTCCGCCCTACCTTTCAAAGGGTTTCCCTGTTTCCGGCTTCTTCACTTTCCGCAATGGGTGGGATATGAACGCTACGGTTATGGTGGTGAAGGCGGGACCTAAGGGCGAATGGCATTGCCAACCTGACAATGGAACCTTTGAACTTTGGTTTCATGGGCGCAAGCTTTTCCCCGATAGTGGCTCTTATGTCTACGCCGGAGACGATGAAGTGCAGAAGCAACGTGACTGGTTCCGACAGACCACCGTACACAACACGCTGACCCTAAACCACCAGAACATGGAGACTACGCAGTCAGAAATTGTGCTTTGGCAGCCCGAAGGAGCAACGCCGACATTGGTAACACAGAACCCAAGCTATCGTGATTTGCAGCACAGGCGTACTGTTTTCTTCGTCGACAATCAGTTCTTTGTGATTGTTGATGAGGCAATAGGAACAGCCACGGGCACGATTAATCTGAACTATCACCTGCGCGACGGCCAGCTTGCCGTGGATAGTGAAAAGCAGAAAGTCAGCACTTTATATGACGGTAAGAGTAATCTCGTTCTACAATGCTTTACGAACAGTCATGCGAAACTCAAGGTTACAGAAGGCTTTTATTCATTGGCCTATCGACAAAAGACGCCACGCCCTTCGCTCTCTTTCGACGTAGAAAAGAACAACAGCAAGCCTGTGAGTTTCGTTACGGTTATCACTCCGTTGGAAAACTCAAGCACTTGCCCTGTGTATAAAGCCCGATTACTGAAATCGACCGACGGTGAACAGGAAGTGGAACTTATTGTAAATGGTAAAAAAAGAATATTAAAATGGAACAAATAAACAGGGGATTTTCTCATAGAACAGCACTGAAAACAGGTTTGCTGACAGCAGCTTTACTGATAACTTCAGCTTCAGGCATGGCTAATGTGCATCAGCTCCGCTGGGCACAGCATGCGATTGAGGTGGCACAGCAGCAGTTATTGTCAACAGCAACGCGTGTAATGGCTACCGATTCCTTTCCTCGTTCAATATGGAAAGGCTATGATGTGGCCTTTATCGAAAAGCAGTTAGAAACCAAGACCGACTCTTTCAGACGGACATTAGTGCCACTTCCGTCTGCATCAAAGCGCGAAACACTGCGCCTCTGCAATGTCTATGACCTGGACAAGTGGCTTCTTTCCCGGTAGTCTTTGGTATGCTTATGCCCTCACTAACAATCACCAACTGAAGCTACAGGCCATAGCCTACACAGAAAAGCTCAATCCTGTACGTTATTATAAGAAGACTCACGACTTGGGGTTCATGATAGATTGCAGCTATGGCAATGCACTTCGCTTTGCTCCTAACGACACTATAAAAGACGTTATCATTGAGACGGCCGATAATCTTGCCGCGCGTTTTAATGAAAAGATAGGCTGTATTCGTTCTTGGGACTTTGGAAAATGGAACTTCCCTGTTATCATTGACAACATGATGAACCTCAAGTTGCTTTTCATGGCATCGAAACTGACAGGCGACAAGCGCTATTATGACATTGCCGTAAAGCATGCGTTGACCACACAGACACATCATTTCCGCCCAGATTTTACCACATGGCATGTCGTGAGTTACAATGATGACGGCAGCGTGGAACGCAAATGTACTTTCCAAGGTAAGGCCGACGGCTCTGCATGGGCACGTGGACAGGTATGGGCGCTCTATGGCTATACGGAATGTTATGCCGAGACTCGCAACCCGGTTTTCCTGCAACAGGCTGTGAATATCGCCAAAATGATCATGCAACGCGTAACAACTCAAGACCATATTCCCTATTGGGACTATGATGCACCTGCAGGAAAACGTACACCACGCGACGTGTCGGCTGCCTGTGTTACGGCTTCGGCAATGCTTGAACTCAGCAAGTTGGTCAGCGACGGGAAAGTCTACTTCAACTATGGGGAGGCTCTTTTGAAACAACTTTCCTCACCCCGTTATTTAGCAAGATCAGGGACAAACGAAGGTTTTCTGCTGATGCATTCTGTCGGTTCACTGCCCAATGGCTCTGAAATCGACACGCCAATCAACTATGCCGACTATTATTTTCTTGAAGCACTTTATCGTTATTTGCACTATAAAGGTTAACGTTTATCTCACGGTTGCACGTCTTCCGGTTGCTTTCCATACTCGGTGGGCATGCAGCCAAAACGTTTTTTAAAGCTCGTTGCAAAGTAGGAAGGCGAATTGAAACCTACTTTGTAACTGATTTCAGAGATACTTAATCGGCCCTCTTTCAACAGGGCACAAGCCTTGTTAAAACGTATGCGGCGTATGAAATCATTGGTCGATTCTCCGGTAAGTGCCTTTAGTTTGAGATGCAGATTTGACCTACTCATAAGCATCTCACGTGCAAAACGTTCCGTAGAGAAGTCGGTATTACAGAGATTCTGATTTACGATTTCAATCGCACGAGAAAGTAATTCTTCGTCAAGAGCATTGTTGGTAATTTCCTTTGGAACGATTTGTTGCGTTTGTGTGTAGTGTTCTATGGTTGTTTTTCGAATGCGCAAGGCATTCTGAATTTTGGCTTTCACGATGGCAATCGAGAATGGTTTGGTGATATAGTCATCTACTCCGATGCGCAATCCGTCTAATTGTTCCTCCACTTCTACCTTGGCCGAGAGTATGATCACAGGGATATGGCTTGTTTGAATGTGCTGTTTAATATGGCGACAGAGTTGCAGTCCGTCCATGCGTGGCATCATGACATCGGTCAACACAAGGCTAATCGTCTCTGAAGCAAGCTTTTCTGTGGCTTCAATGCCGTCTGCTGCCTCAATAATCCGATAGCTTCCGCGCAGTGCCTGACACAGATGCAGGCGGATATCTTCGTTGTCTTCCACGATGAGCAGGGTTTCATGTCCGCTCGTTTCAGCTGCCGTTCTGGTCTCTATGGTATCCTCTTCCATTTCATTTTCAAGCGAATCAGCCATAAACTCCATTGGCGAATTCATCGAATGGGTTTGTACGACCGCTTGTTCCGTAGCGAATTCGTTGGTCTGGTAGGCGCTTTTCATAGCTGGTAAGCATATTGTGAAGACACTTCCTCGCCCTATCTGACTTTCCAAATGAATGGTGCCATGATGCGTAGTGACTAATCTTTTCACGAGAGAAAGCCCCACTCCACTGCCCTCATGCATGGCATCGGTCTGATAGAAGCGTTCAAAAATACGTGCTTGTTGGTCTTCAGGGATACCTTTCCCTGTGTCAGAAACCTGCAGGATAAGCGTTTTCGGTGCCTCACTGTCCATGGTGAGTTCTGCCTTTACAGCGATATTTCCCCCTTTAGGGGTGAATTTGAAGGCATTTGAAAGTAGGTTGTTCATCATTAGCTCGATGAAATTAGGGTCACATACCACGTGCTCCTCTTTCAAATCAGCTATAAGTTGATAGCCGATTTCTCGCTGTTGAGCCAGTTTCTCAAACTGTTCGAATAGTCTTTCTATCATCTGCTGCAGGTCAACGGGCCTCACTTGCAATTTGAAATAGCCTAATTCTGCCCTCCGATAATCCATCAGTTGATTGACTAAATGTAGTAGTCGGTTGACATTGCGCCTCATGATTGTCAGCTGTTGCTGTGCCCAAGTGTCAGTCAGTCGTTCTTTCATCTCTTGCAAAGGTGAAATAATGAGCGTCAGCGGAGTGCGTAGTTCATGAGAGATATCAATGAAGAAGCGTTGTTTCATCTCGTTGATTTCCTGCATTCGAAGCTTATCTTGGCGCTCATTCTCCAATTGCAGCTGCACCATTTTACGGCTTAATAGATGTCGGAAGCCAAGAATGACGACTCCAATGATAGCAAAAAGGAAGATAAGACGTGCCCACCAAGTGGCATACCAGACGGGAAGCACCTCTATTTCAAGCTCGGTTGGCTGTGCACACCACTTGCCGTCATTGTTGGCTGCTTTCACTTTAAAGAGGTAAGTGCCGGCCGGCAGACGCGAATAACTTACAGTTTGCATGTCGTTTGTATAGTGCCATTTCTGGTCATAACCTTCAAGCATGTAGGCAAAGGTGTTGTGTGAGCCCGCAATATAGTTGGGAACAACAAATTGAAGCGAGAACATGGTCTGCTGATGTGTCAGGGTAATATGTCGGGTGAAAGGCAGCTGACGGTTGAGAATGTCGTGATGATCGTCGGGAACGACAGGCTGATTGAACACGCGCAAGGTTGTGATGACCACGCGAGGTGCATAGGGGTTGTCTTTCAGTTGGCGGGGATAGAAGGTCGTAATGCCGTTGACGCCACCGAAAAGTAAGCGCCCATCCTGCGTCTGACAAAAGGCATGCGGGCTGAACTGATTACTTTGTATGCCGTCAGTATGGGTGTACACCCTTGTTTTCCCAGTCTTTTGGTTAAGTCGGCACAGTCCGTTCCCTGTGCTTAACCAAAGTGTTCCGCTCGCATCTTGAATGATTCCACACACAATATTGCTTGGCAAAGCGTTGCAGACGCTGTATCTGTGCACCTGCCACGTGGCAGGATCCACGCAGAAAGCGCCTTGCCGGGTTCCTATCCACACTTTCCTGTCAGTGGTTTCTACCACACAATGCACGAAAGCCCGCCCTAAAGTATGGCTTATCTTTGCAGGAAAAAGCTGGCGAAATCCCTTTGCTGTGGGGCGAAGAACAAACAGACCGCCTTCTGTTCCCACCCACAGACGGCCGTCATGGTCGCGGTGCAAGGCCCTTATCTTGCGCTGTTCGCTTGTCAAGGGAGCAGAGAATGCCACCTTTGGTGATGTGATTTTCTGTGATAGAATGTCAAAGCATTTGAGTCCGTCGAGTGTGCCAAGCAGCAGCTCGCAATTGTTTTTGTAAGGCAATATGGCATAGACGCTGTTGGCATCAGGCGATATATCAGAGATGACGACATTCTTTACGCGGCGCGGATGCTGCCGGATGATTGCTAATCCCCCTAATTGTGAACCGACAAACGCAGTGCCGCTGTGCGGGTCTACATAGATATCCTTGATATCATTCGATGCGAGTCCGTCGGCCGAAGTAATGGTTTCGTAACGTTGCTTGACGACATAGTAATAGCTTATACCGTCGTTCGTTCCAATCCATAGATTGCGCTTGGCATCCTCAACGATGCAGCCAATGATGTTATTGTGAATGGTGTTCTGTCCCGGTATCATGCGAAGATAGCTGAAACGATGCTTCCGTGGGTGGTAATAGTTTATGCCCCCAAAATAGGTTCCAACCCACATTCCTCCCTGTGCATCGGCATAAAGGCATCTGACAGAGGCTTGTGAAAGGCTTTCTTCAACAAGGGGCTGCGCCTTATAGACGGTCATGTTTCCTTGATGATCAAGCACATTTAATCCATTGACAGTACCAATCCAAAGATTTCCATGCTTATCATAGGCCAGCGCACGAATGTAATTCGAGCACAGAAGAGAGTTTGTTGGCGTGTATCGGGAAACTTTCAGCGTAGTGAGCTGAAGCTGATAGAGACCGTTGCCCTCTGTTCCTATCCATAGATTCGGACCATGGCAGGCTGTCACTGACACTCGTTTACCGGCCAATTCATGGGCTGCTAATGGGTAAGTAGTGTGTTTTCTCATGTCATAGGCGTAGAGTCCCGATGCTGTTCCGATGAAAATGGTGTGTTTGGAGTGGCCGATGGCGGTCACTTCTCCCATGGGAGAGGAAATAATCTGCGCCTTTTGAAAGGTTCTTCTGACCGTATCAAATACCCATAAATATCCATTTGCACAGATGAGTAACTGGTTGTTGCCAAGTTCCACAATATGGCTTACCGACATTTTCCGGTCTGTCCGAAAATTGAAAAAACAGTCGTGGAGATCGTCATAAAGGGAAAGTCCTGCATTGGTTCCTATCCATAGTCTCCCTTGTCGGTCGATCATGGCGGTCTTGATGATATCACTTCCGATAGAAAAACGATCGTGTGGCAGGTTGTGATAAGTCTTGAAGCCATAGCCGTCATAGCGGTTGAGGCCGTCAGCCGTAGCCATCCACATGAACCCCAAACTGTCTTGTGTCACGTCGAACACCGAACTTTGCGACAACCCTTGGTCAGTTCCAATGTGTGAAAATGTTATTCGCGGTATGGCATGCGTGGGCGTAAATAGCAAAAGAATACTGAAAAGAGAGAGAAGGCAGGCTGTTTTGAGTTTCATAAGGTATTTTTAGGCGTTCTTACCCTTTATATTATCATTCAACTTTATGAAGAGTTTGAGCCTTGCATCATATGAATAGGCGAGGCTCAAATGCTGTTTTGCCTCCTTAAAGTCCAGTTCGCAGGGTCTCAGGGCATAGGCAAAATAAAATTTAGAATGTCGAATACCGGGTTTCCGAGCATCAATTAAGGTTGCTTACCGATATAAGCCAAGATGCCACCATCAACATAAAGGATGTGTCCATTGACGAAATCACTGGCATCAGAAGCAAGGAATACGGCTGGCCCCATAAGGTCTTCCGGCGTTCCCCAACGTGCAGCGGGAGTCTTACTGATGATGAAACGGTCGAAAGGATGACGGCTGCCGTCAGCCTGAAACTCACGAAGAGGAGCGGTTTGCGGTGTTGCAATGTAGCCCGGGCCAATGCCGTTACACTGGATGTTGTGCTCACCAAACTCTGAACAGATGTTGCGTGTCAGCATCTTCAGACCGCCCTTGGCAGCTGCGTAGGCACTGACTGTCTCGCGACCTAATTCACTCATCATTGAACAGATATTGATAATCTTACCATGTCCTTTTCGTTTCATGCCCGGAATTACGGCTTTTGACACGATGAAAGGTGCGTTGAGGTCAATGTCAATCACCTGGCGGAAGTCTTCAACGCTCATCTCTTCCATTGGAATACGCTTGATGATACCGGCATTGTTGACGAGAATGTCAATCGTGCCAAGTTCTTTTTCGACCTTTTCAACCAAGTCCTTGACCTGTGTTTCGTCGGTCACGTCGGCAATATATCCGCGTGCATCAATGCCTTTAGCCTTGTAGTCGGCTAATGCCTGCTGCAGATGATGTTCGCTTCGGCAGTTGAATGCCACCTTAGCTCCGGCTTTGGCATAAGCCTCCGCGATAGCAAATCCGATACCATAGGCAGCACCTGTAACTAATGCTACTTTCCCTTCTAAGGAGAATCTCTGAGAAAAAGTGTCCATGTTTTAGTCTTGTTTCGAGTTATTATAGTAGAGTTTACAAATTTACGAATATTTTTCAGAACCGGCAAATCAGTCGAAGTAAAAAGCTTAAAAGCTGCTTTTACTGAATACTTCTTTCAAGACGGATTGGACTCTGCCTTTAGAAAATCATTCCTTTTGCCACGAGGTGAGAAGCAACATGTTACCCACTTTTTCATGTCATCATGCAAATGGTTTTGTAAAGTGACTTATATTACCGTGCAATCTGCGTCAAATCATGCTGTAAAATGACTCAAATGAGGCCGCAAAGTGAGTCAAGTTACAGCGTGAAATGCATCAAGTTGCAGGGCTTTCTCTAATCAATTGATTGCAAGCCTATAGCAACGGCCTGACGAATGCGGTCGGCCATGCCGATACCATCACGCAGATTACCTCCGATAATGAGGCCCTTGTATGCCTGTTCTATACGATTTACTGCCTCAAATCGTGCCCCACTTGACAACTCATACTGTGGAATGGCACGCTCATGGCGGAAGATTCGTATCATATCGGGGTGCACATTAGCTGGCAAACCAAGCATTGTTGTCAAACCTTTACAAACCATTTGTTGGAGTTCGGCATCGGTTTTATCGAGCATTTCGGTGTGATTCGTGCCGCCGATAAAGAAAGAATAGAGTGCGCCTGCAGTTGGACAACGTTGTGAAAAGCAAGCCGAAGGGAAAAGAATCCCCAAGAATGGTTGTTTCTCACACGTCGGAATGAGTCCTCCAAAGGCTTTATTCTCCACCCCATGTGCGTCAGAAAGGCCGACACTTACCTGTATAATTGGGGCATAACGCAAGGCAGATATCGCTGCCATATCAGCCTCTTCAACAAATGGAAGCATTGTTTTCAGCGCATAAGCTCCCACAGTAGTGATGACGTGTTGGCTGCAAAGACTAATCGTTTCGCCCGTAGCTGTCTTATAACTTACCTGCCATTGGCCGTTCATAGGCGTCACAACAACCTCCTTTGCGCCCAAGATGATGTTTGATTCTCCTACTGATTGTGCCAGTGCTTCAGTCAAACGGCTCAGTCCTCCCACTGCAATGTGCGTGCTCTTTGTTAGGTCATACGTTGACTGATGATATAAAGCAGCTGCCCAAGTGGGGTTGTTATAGTACTTAGGTGTAGCTAAACTGCGTGTAATGAATTGCGTTTCTACCGAGTTATTCGCCTTTTGATAGAAGCCAAATGCGCCCACAATCCAGTGATATCTGCCTTGGGTGTCGGCCGAACGCAACGTGAATTCCTGGCTCACGAGCGTTTGTTTCAGTTGTGTTGTGACGAAAAAGAGGTCCTGAGGAGTGAAGTCTTGGTCGATGTGTTGTTTGTCGTTGCTGTGTTGAAACGATGTTTGCGCATTGAAACGGAAGGCATTTCCGCGATAAAGCCAGTTCATTCCAGCCGACAACACATTGCGTCTGTAGTCGCTGTTGCGGTTATAATTCACGGCATCGGCAGTGTTATCATTGGCATGATAGACGCCATATGGGTAGCCACCTTGGGTAGAATGGTCGAAAAGCACATTCAAACGCATCGTCCAAAGCGGTGCCGCCTGCCAGGTAAGTCCTATCTTTGCGTTTGCATCTTGCAAGTCGTCAGCCTTCTTTCCCGTATAAAGGTTGCGAAAGAATCCATCGTTGTGGTGGTAGTTTCCAGCCACATGAAGTCCCTAAACGCGGTGCAATCTTTTGATAATGTGCCACACCCAAGCGCACATCATTACGCGAACCATAACTGATTTTGGCTATAGTGTTCTGGTAATCTAAAGGCGAATAGGTGTAGATATTAATGAGTCCACCTGTTGAATTGCGTCCATAGAGCGTGCCTTGTGGGCCTCTCAACACTTCAATTCCACTGATTCCAGCGAGTTCTAAGTCGACAACTGACCGGTCGAAATAAGGCATACCATCGACATATAAGCCTACAGATGGCGCGTTAGTCTTTGAGCCTATGCCACGAATATAAATCGGAGTGTTCCCCTTGAAAAGTGTGTTTCCAATGAATTGAAGAATGAAGTCTGTCCCCTGCCTATACATAATTAAAACTTTTTTCGACAGAATTGAAAGTCGACTTGCCTTAAAAACATTATTTTTGTATCCATACTTGGGTGACCATGACCAATGGAAAACAAACCAAAGCTTACAAAGACAGTAACTCTTAGTTATAATTTAAACTTATGAAAAAACAATTTATCAGTTTCTTTGCTGTAATTAGTTTAGCACTTGGGCCTGTAGGTTGTTCGGACAACACAGCTGAAATAGCCCAGAAAACGATTGTAGACATAGAGACTTATCCTGATTCTGTTGCTGCTGACACAATCAACAAAGGAATCTTTGAGGTTCTGAATTTGGATTATCCAGGTTTGAAGAAAGTCAAGGAACAATATGAGGCAAAGCAATATTATCGGGCAGCCTATGCGCTTTTAGAGTATTACCGCATGCGAACGAATGTCGTGAATCCATCGGTTGACCTGCTGACACCTACACTTTCGACTTTTGAAAAGAATGTGGCTGAACAGGCATTGAAGCATCGTTTCTACATCAGAAACTTCAAAGAGAAGGTTGTCAACGGGCAGGATGTCTATTATTCTTTTGATAATAACGGGAAAATTGATTGGGAAACGTTGGCGCAGTCAATGCCCGATCAGGAGTTTAAAAACCAACTTCATCGTCACCAATGGTTTCCCTCGCTTGCAAAAGCTTATCGCGTGACGGGCAACGAAGCTTATTTTGAGGCATGGAAAAACGTTTATAATAACTGGATGAAAGCCTATCCGAATCCTCATGCGAATGTAGCTGGAAACGATGGGGTGTGGATGGGGCTGCAACCTGCAGAGCGTGTGCGCGACAGATTGAGCATTTTGCCCTATTATCTGCACTCAACAAAACTCACTCCAGGCTGGTTCTCGGTTGTGATGAAGGCCTTGGCCGACGAAGTAGAAACTATCCGAAAGGGCTATTATAAGGATGAAAGCAACATTCGACTCACGCAATCGAAAGTTGTGGCAACGGCTGGTGTGCTGATGCCCGAATTCAAAAATGCAGGTGAATGGCTGAAAGAAGGACTTCAAGATGTAAGTCATGGGCTCGAAAAGCAATTCCTCGCTGACGGTGTACAGAATGAACTTGACCCCAGCTATCATATCGGAGCAATCAGCGATTATTATAATCTTTATCAGTTGTTGCAGGCCAACAACAGGCTTGATCAGCTTCCTGCAGACTATATTCAGTGTTTGAAGCGAGCCACAACTTTCGTGGCTGATATTATCTTCCCTGATTATAGCCTCGATAATTTCAATGATACGCGTAGCAGTTCTTACACAAAGAGTGTTGTGTTGAAAAATCTGAAACGCTATGCCGGCATGTTCCCTGATGATCAGGAAATGCGTTGGTTGGCTACGGAAAGACAGCAGGGGAAAGCGCCTCTACGCCAGATAGCTACCTATAAGGCGTCGGGTTATTATATGATGCGCAATGGGTGGACAAAGGAATCAACCATGATGGTGATCAAGAATAATGTCAATCCCGATGCCAAGTGGCATTGTCAGCCCGATAACGGTACGTTTGCACTCTATCATAATGGCCGTAATTTCTTCCCTGATGCAGGTTGCTATTCTTATGGAGGGACAAGTGCTAGCAATGCAAGTCGCAATGCTTATCGTGCTACAAAGATGCACAACACACTCACAGTGCTTGGCAAAACCATTGACAACAAGCACATGAACGGTGAGTTACTCAAGGTTGAAAAGCAGGCCGGAGCACAGTTGATAGTCATGCAGAACGAGTCATATCATGGTCTAACACATCGTCGGGCCGTTTTTCTTTGTTGACAACCGTTTCTTTGTAATTGTTGACGAAGCTTTCGGCGATGGCAATCACAACAAGGTTAATCTGAACTTCCATTTGCTTTACAGGCACAGGTAGTCAGGTAACCGTAGTTGATGATTTAACGTCACAATATGCCTTTGGTGCACACACTTGTTTTGCAGATAACAACAACATGTTGATACGCAGTTTCGCAGAAACTCATCAGGATTTTGGAGCCATGGAAGTGAATTCGCCATTCTCAAGCAAGCTTGGTGAGGTTACGGGAAACCGCAAGGGGTATCAGCTTTCCATACGTAAACCAGCCCAAGGTGCCGCACGCTTTGTGAGTGTTATCTGTCCGTTTGCCAAGTCGGATGAGGCTGCAAGTATGGATGTTAAGGCCAGATTTACTGACAATTCTGCAGGAATGGCAGGCACATTCCATGCCAAGGGTGCTTCTGTTGAAGTGACGGTAAACGGAAAAACCTATCCATTGTCATTCACCTTATTATAATAAATCATGAAAGAAAGACTTAAAAAAATAGCCGACAAGACCACAGGTGCATTGCTGATGATATTTTGCTGTTTCGGCATGGGTTCTTGTTCAGACGATGCTTTGACCGACAAAACGACATTTCAGTTGTTTTATTCGGATGTGACAGATATTGGACCGTCGATGAGTATGAAGCTCTATGAACCGACATATATCGGCAAGAAACCTTCGGATTTCGCTTTGACAGGGGTGAGCCTCGATGGTAATGATGTGCAGACAGAATGTTTCCGCATCGACAAGGAAACGGGGCCATTGCCATTGAAAACACCTCCAGGTTGGCTATCGGAACCTATGCGCTGAGCGTAAGCTGTCGGTCGGGTGGCAAACATTATAATTTCAAGGACCTCGTTCATGTCAATATGATGCGCACTGTGCCCGAAGGTATCACGGCTACGCCACGACTTTTGGAGGTAAGCTATGACGATGTGAAGAGTAAATCGGAGTCAGAATTGCCAACCTCTCAGATTACTACTGACGGCAAGCACATTCATATCAATAAATATGTCATTGCCAACGTGAGGCATGAAGGTGTGGTTATTGCCAATGATAAGTTGTTTTCGGTGAGCGATAAAGGAGTGATTGGTTTTGGAAGCAACCATGCACAATTGGCTCCCCGGCAAGTATATCATCGACATGAAACTGACAACAGAGGTCGTAGATGAACACTCTGAAGAGGGAATTTTTGCCAATGCTGTTGAGGTTAATGTTACTTCACGTCCTCTTACTTTGGGTTATTCACCTGATTTCAGCAAGGTTGAGGCAGAAATAAGTGAGACCGTTAAGAGTGTGGTGCCTGTGATGTCAGGCTCTCTTGAAGATTTGAAGTTCGAGATTAGTAAGGTGGTTCCTGCTACGGCTCCTGTCAAGATAGATGCTGCTACAGGCGAAATCATGTTGGAACCCAATCACTTGGCTATTGGTACGACCTGCAAGGTGGGGGTTAAGGTAACTAATAAATATGGGGCAACTGACTTCCCCGAAGTCTACACTTTTACCATTGTGCCGCTTATTCATACGATAACCAAATTTAATTATGCTTCTGCAACCGAATTTATCGAAGGAACATCATTTACATTACTTGTAAAGGAAATAGACGGAGATGGTGTGAAATATGCCTTCAAGACTCTGCCTTCGGCTTTGAATGGGCAGTTGAATATCAATGCGCAGACAGGCGAATTGTCGGCAGAGAAAGGGAATACCATTCCTCAAGGCAACTATACCGTTGAGGTGACAGCCGAGAATTCGAAGGGTAGCAAGACGGCTACGGTTGCACTGAAAATTGTGAGAAATCGATATCTTTTCACGTATGTGCATTGGGGAAATAATATTGGATTGTCACCTATCCGCAATTATGCGAGTCAGTATAGGATAACGTCCAAAGGCACATTTAAGATGAAAGTAACAGCCAGTGATATAGAAAAAGGTGTGCAGGCAGAGTATCTTATTGATGGTGCAAACTCGAGTACGAGTGCCACTATCAATCCACATACAGGTGAAATCACCTTTGATAAGTGGCAAGCAGGTAAGGTATTCATGCTTCTTGTGAAAGTAACGACAGGTAAGGGTACTGCAGGTGAGGTGACGATTAAGACCCGGTCTTTGTGCATTGCTCGGCACCTGTGGATGGGGTAACAGTAGATTACACTCCTTTCGTGTTCCAAGTGAACCCCAAAAAAGGTGGGACCTCTGTGTCTCCAACCCTTACCGGCGCAACTTCAGGAAAGTTCTTGATGGACTATCGACGTGCTTTCAACTATTATAATATCAATGGTCCGGAGACACATAAGACGGGACAATTAAAGGCTGGAGCGACTACTGTATTTATTTATCAAATGTGGAAACGCTACTATGGTGATGCTGCTGTGAACACGGGAGCACGCAAACCAGTGTCTTTCTATGATAACAAAGCCTCGTTGAATGCTCCATTGTGCCATGTGGATGCAACGAAAGACTGCGCTGTTACCGTGAACCCAGGTAAGTGGCAGGCTGACAATGAATATGCGAACGGTGTGTTTATCGGGCAGATGACATTCACAACAAGCGGAAATGTAGGAAAAGTGGCTTCGGGAAGTCAGGTGTTCCCATTGGCCATTTGGTTTAATACAGACTTTTAATTCATAATACCAAAAATATGAAGACATTCAATAAGAATAATATAGGCAGACGAAGCCTCCTCCTTGTAATCGTAGCCTGGCTGGGAATTGCCTGCAGTTTTGCGCAGGATATGATACAGGGTGTTGTCGTAGATGAGGCAGGTGAGCCACTGGTTGGTGTGACCGTGAAGCCCAAAATGGGAAAGGGTGGCACCATTACTGATTTGGATGGCGTTTTCATGCTGCCGAAAATGAAAAATAAAGTATATGTATTTTCTTTCATTGGATATAAGACAATGGAGGTTCGTTTGACGACACAAAAGGGACAATGCGTTGTGATGTTGCCCGACAACAAAACACTCAATGAGGTGGTGGTTGTAGGCTATGGCAATATGAAACGAAGCGACATCACAGGTGCTATTACGAGTGTGAACGAACAGCGAATACGAAATTTCAAGACAGGATCAGTCGTTGAAACCCTTGGAGGACAGATGGCTGGTGTGCAGGTAACGGCTTCTGACGGTACGCCTGGTGCTGGTTTTGACATCAAGATACGTGGTGTGGGTACCGTAAATGGCGACTCTTCACCTCTTTATATTGTTGATGGTTTCGAGGTAAGCAATATTGATTATTTAGCCAATTCAGATATTGCTTCTATCGATGTTCTGAAAGATGCTTCGGCATCAGCTATCTATGGTGCGCGTGCTGCTAATGGAGTGGTGCTCGTGAAGACTAAATCCGGGCAGCAGGGAAGGCCTGTTGTTGCCTATAATGGTGCTTTCAGCCTGCGTAATATCACTAAGCATCTCGACCTGCTTACGCCTCGTGAGTTTGTAGATTTGCAGATGGAAATCAACCCTTTGAAGTATGCTGGCACTTATTTCAAGGAAGGAAAAGATGCTTCGGGAACTCCTTACCGCTATCAGTCAATAGCTGATTATGACAATGTTGCAGGAATAGATTGGCAGAAAGAAGCTTTCAAACCTACATGGTCGCAAAGTCACGACCTCAGTATTTCGGGTGGAAGCAAGGAAACTCAATATGCATTGTCTTTCTCTCATTTTGATGAAGACGGCATTTTTACGAATAGTAGTTTTGAAAAGAACACTGGAAAGATGCGCTTCAAACAGCAGTTGACCAAGGGTATCGGTATGGATGCCACGATCAACTATGCAAACACGGTGAAGAAAGGCATCGGTACAGCAGGGACAGGCGGTACACTTAATGTGTTGGCCAACCTTTTGCGTGCTCGCCCAACGGGTGGACTCTCAGTGACAGATGATGAACTTCGCAACTCTGTTTTCGATCCGTTGCTGTTGAAGGAGAACGATAGCTATTCTCAAATCAATCCTATCAAGCAGGCTGAAGCTGTTCATAGCCGCACACAGACAGAGCTTTGGGGTGCTAATCTGGCTTTCAATGTAAGGCTGATGAAGGGACTTGTGCTGCGTAGTGCAGCCACTTATAATGTTACCCATTCGCGTATTGATTTCTTTTATGGTGAGAACTCCAGTCAGGCTTATCGTAGTGGAGGTTCTTATGGGTCGTCACAGATGCAGAAAGATCTGCGTTGGTCGACCAATAACACATTGACTTATAAGGGCGAAATCAATAAGAAACAGCGCTATGAAGTGATGCTTGGTCATGAATATTCATTCCGAAGCAATGAATATCTGTTGGGACAGGCTCAGGAATTCCCATTTGAAATCTCGGGAATGATAACCTTGGGTTGGGTGCTACGCCAAGTCTTGTAAGAACCAATCGCTATGAAAAGGGACTACTTTCCTTTTTTGCACGTGCCAACTACAATTATGATAACCGCTATCTTGCTACAGCAACATTGCGTGCAGACGGCTCTACGGTCTTTGCCCCCAATCATAAGTGGGGATATTTTCCCTCGTTCTCTCTCGCTTGGCGTGTATCTGAAGAAGCTTTTATGAAGAATATCAAACCGCTTTCTAACCTTAAACTGCGTATGGGATGGGGAGTTGTAGGCAATGACCGCATTTCAAACTATCTCTCAATGAACCTCTATATGCAGAGCAAATACGGTGTTGGAAAGAAACTGATGACTGTACTTACACCGAAACAATTAGCAAATTTGAACTTGAAGTGGGAGGGAGCATCGACAGTTAATGCCGGAATAGACCTTGGTTTGTTTGGAGGAAGGGTCAACATGAGTGCAGATTTCTATGTCAAAAACACCAAAGACCTGCTTCTGGCACAGAACTTGGCCTATGTAACAGGCTTTGATTATCAGTGGCAAAATATTGGAAAGATACAGAACCGCGGTCTGGAACTTTCACTTAACACGGTGAATATACAGGGAAAGAAGTTCAGGTGGCAGACTGATCTCAACCTCTCATTTGTCAAGAACACGCTTAAATCATTGCAAGACGGTACGCAATCAATGTATTCGGCTACTGTTTTCAATAGTAATTTCACGGGTTACGACTATGTTGCAAAGGTCGGTGAAGCATTGGGAAAGATGTATGGCTACCGATTTTCAGGCGTTTATCAGTCGTCTGACTTCTATCTTACGCCATCAGGTGAACGTGTGTTAAAGCCCGGAGTGCCTGATATCAGCCGTCATGCGGGTCGGAAAGTTGAACCGGGAATGGTGAAATACGAGGATATCGACGGCAATGGAATAATTGATACAGCAGACCGTATAGTCATTGGTGACGGTTATCCATCGTGGTTTGGCGGTTTGACCAACACCTTTAATTATGCAAATTTCGATTTGAGTATCATCTTCCAGTTCAGTTATGGCAATGATATCTATAATGCAACGCGCATGTTCAACACACAGACACAGGATGAGCGAAGCAATCAACTGGCAGAAACTGCTGACCGATGGACACCCACACATGCTTCAAATGCTGTGCCTTCGGCCAAAGGTTATGTGAAAAATGAACTTTATTCCCGCTTTATTGAGGACGGTTCTTATTTGAGATTGAAGAACATTACTTTGGGCTATACTTTCCCAACACGGCTTACTCAGCGTATGAAAGTGAGCAGGTTGCGCCTTTATACTACGGTACAAAACCTCTTTTGTCTGACCCGATATAGTGGTTACGACCCTGAAGTGAACATGAAGAGCAGCCCATTGATGCCGGGATTCGACTGGGGAGCTTATCCCAAGAGTCGTGTAGTGACCTTCGGTTTGGAATTACAATTCTAATGCTTAAAACGTGTAATATGAAAAGATATACTATAAAATACATTGCAATGAGCCTGTTGGGGCTTCTTGTTTTCAGTGCTTGTTCGCTCGAAGAAAAGGACTTTACCGAAGTAGAGAAAGGTAAGTTTATGCGTAATGCAAAGGAGGCAGAGACCGTGTTGATGGGTGTTTACAGTCAGATGACCGACGAAGGACTTTACCGTTATTATCTTTCGCTGTTGTTCACGCTGCCCACTGATATAGCAAAGTGTGAGGGGTCAAGCACCAATGGTTTTCGACAAGTGCCTGCTAATGCCTATACCAGCACACAAAATGAAGTGCGTGTTACGTGGAAAGCACTTTATGCAGCAATCTATTCTGCCAATGATTTCTTGGAGAATCTATCTGAAAAAGCGGATAGTTACAATGAAGCAGACCGACGATTGGCTACAGTCTATATGGCAGAAGCCCGTTGTCTGCGTGCCCTCTACTATTTGAATTGCTGCGATGGTTCGGACATGTCACTCTTACCACAAGCACTAATGCTTCTCACGACAATCCCAAGACCTTCAAACAGGCTACACCAGAGGCTGTCTATCAATTCATAGAGGCCGACTTGAAATATGCAATCGCTCATTTGCCCTATGCTACTGATGACCATTTGCGCACAGACAATGCCTTTCGAATGTCTAAAGGTGCAGCACTTGGACTACTTACAAAGGTCTATGCTACATGGGCAGGAAATCCGGTTAATGACACCAGCAAGTGGAAAGAAGCAGCTTTGACAGCCCACATACTCATAGCATCGGGGAAGCATCATCTGCTTTCTGACTATGAACAGCTATGGAAAAACACGTGTAATGGCACATGGGACCCAGCAGAGAGTCTGATAGAAGTGTCGTTCTATTCACCCACTATAACCGGCAAGAATGGTGAAGATCCAAGCGGTCGCATAGGAAAATGGAACGGAGTTTCTGCCACAGGAATTCGTGGAATACGTAATGCTGCCAACTGGAGGATTATTCCAACATTCCTCAGTGAATGGAAAAAGCATGATAACGACAAGCGGTGGGCTTTGTCATTTGCTGATTATCGCTACACAGCGGCAGGCCGTCAGTCTCTCAGTAAGCTGGGTTCGTTTGCTGATGCCTTTGCTTCTAATGCCTCAGATGATTTGAAGAAAGTCTATGTGAACAACATTTGCCCTGCCAAATGGGATACAGAAAAGTATGTAGATGCAGCAAAACTACCTCGTCGATGCCAATCTCTCGAATGTCAATTGGTATGTACTGCGTTATGCAGATGTGCTGTTACTCTATGCAGAAGCACTCAACGAATGGCATAAACAGCCGACAGCTGAAGCACTCACTGCCCTCAATATGGTGCGTCGTCGTGGTTTCGGTTTGTCAGTTTCTGATGCTAATTCGCTCTCTGACCTCGGCGCAATGGATTATGAAAACTTTCAGAAAGCAGTGAGAGATGAACGTGCTTACGAACTTGCTTTCGAGGGACATCGGCGTCAAGACCTTGTAAGATGGGGTATTTACTATGAGGTTATCAAGCAAACAGAACAGCAGCTTGTCAATTGGTATAGCGATGGACCAACCTATTATATATGTGCTATGTTTACCCAAAAGGGTAAGAATGACTTACTGCCTATACCTCAACGCGACTTCGACCTCATGAGAGAATATGTTCAAAATCCAGGTTGGAAGTAGGGTGAAATCAATCCCTACTTCCTGCAAGGAAGCTTGAAAGATGCGATTGCGAAGGGGAAAATATGGGAGAATGATTGCAGCGCTGTTTTCACTTTATCTTGTGAAAAGCTTGCATGGAAAGACAGTAAAGCGCCTCAGTCTGCGATAATATAAAATAAGGTTCTATTGCATGGTGTTGTAACTTGTATTGAATAGCCTCGCCATTTGAGTCATTTTATCATGTAAACTCAGTCATTTTATTCGGTGAAACGAACAAGTGTGCAGCACCTTTGATTTTATTTCATTTTATGCATAGATATTCCCTGTGACGGCTTCTCTTATGCGTTTTGCTCCAACATGCGTCGATCGCGCTCGGCAAGTGCATTGAAGAGTCTTTTCTTTTGCTTTGAATCGAGCAGTCCTCTCACGAAGATATGCGGCAGTGTTACACCCAAAGCGATTCCGAAAATGACTAAAGAGGCCTTGATAAGATTATTCATTGCCACCGTAACTTCACCCACTACGCCGTTCATTTCGATAAAAGCGAAGAGGGCACGATACATCAAAACACCGGGCACCATGGGTATAACGCTCGGTATAGATAGGCATTGTTGCGGGGTGTGGAACCAGTGTTGAGCGCGTGTAATGATTAGACTTACAAGCGTAGAGCCTGCTAATGAGCCGATGATGATGCCCTGATCAAGACCTATGTTGTGGTTACTTGGTCCGAGATTTACGAAGTTTCTGAAGCAAACGGCAATGATTCCACCCACTGCAATGGCTGGAAGGAGGCGTTTAGGTGTGTTATATATCATCGAGAAACCCATTGCAGAGATGGCTGCAGCGACTGCAAATTCAAAATAATTATGGTGGGGTATCATCGAGAGTGTAGTCACAAAGTTGCTTATTCCGCATATCTTTATGGCACAAGCAATACCGAAAGACATCGCGCCTACCATCAAAAGCGTATTCAAAGCGCGTATAATCCCGGTCTGAATGTGGCCATCTAACGCGTCACTCACAAAGTTTATCAGTGGAACTCCAGGCACTATATAAAGTGCACAGGCTAAAAACGGATGCCAAGGTGTGGCAGTATGCATGAAGGTTGGAAAGTAATCGGCGTATGGACCGACTGAAATGAAGGTGAGAAGCCACGCCAACATAGTCGATACAAAGGCTGAGATTCCGATGCCAGCATATACATTCATGCCCTTAGAACCCATGTACATTTTAAGTCGGAAGCCAAGAATTGCGGCAAGAGATGCATAGAAGAACGCCGTCCAATCACATCCAAACTGAATACAAAAGCCACCACAGGCGAAGCCACTCCCTATAGCTACCTGCCAAGGTGTATAGCGATTGCGTTTCTTTCCGAGTTCCGTTAGTTTCTCATCATAAACATCCAACGGCATGTTTTGTTCGATACTGTCCCATGAAAGATGGCTAAGTTCGGAGATAACTGCCATGTCAATGATGTGTCGTTTGCAGTGTTTGAACTTCGTAAATGAATGGATATCGTCGTTATAATTAACCATAAGGATATCATAATTGACGCAAAGATGGAGGTTTTTCATCCCGTAAACCCAAGTAAACTATAGTTCTTTTAAGCGTTCGCATGATGCGAGTTGTGTCGGCAGAACACTCCATTAACAAACAACCTGTATCCAAAAGGAGGCCTAACTTGCGGTTAATTATCTCCGCATTGTCTTGTAATACAATCTTATCTTCCATTTTATTACATTGAATATGGATGCAAAGTTAGTTGTTTTTTCTTAAAAAACATGCGCTTCATGCTATTATCTTATTTTCTAAGTTCTTTCTAATCAGCCTCTATTTTGTTTTTTGTTATCTTGTTTTTTAGGCTTATTCACATTGTAGACGGATTCATTTTTCAATTTTTAATTACCTTTGCAAGGCAATAAAATGAATCGAATGAAGTTCAAATCTATATTTACATATGCGCTGACAGTAGGCCTTTCGGCTGCTGTTTCTCTATGGTTGTGGCAATAAATCTGAGGATAACAAGCCGACAACGCCACAGCAACAAGCTGCCAAAGTCATGGTCGATACCCAATTAAAAGCCCGACTTGATGACTTCGCGCATAAGTCCCCGACCACGTGGAGCCTTTGGTTTTGATGTCTATGACCTTACAGCTGACAAGCCCGTTTATGGCTTTCAGGCTCATCAAGTGCAGCCCTCTGCCTCGTGTTTGAAGCTGTTGAGTGGCGTTGCAGGCTTGCATTTATTGGGTACAAAATACCTTTATGCCACGTCACTCTATACAAAAGGCGCTGTCAGTGATGGCACTTTTAAGGGTGATATCAGTTTTAAGGCGGGCTTTGATCCCCAGCTTGACCCCACGGGATTAGTCATGTTTGCTCAAGCTTTGCGTCGAAAGGGGATACGAAAGCTTGAGGGTCGCTTTATTGTTGACCTTGCTTTTACCGATGCAGTGCAAAGCGAAGCCCACTGGTATCCATGGGATTTGTCGTTCTCTCAATACGGAATACTCTATAAAGGGGCTGAAAAGGTGACGAAAGCACTACGCCAAGCCTTGCAAACGGCTGGTATTTCGATAGATGAAAAGCAGTTTATCATCGGACAAACTCCACGTGGTTCTCATTGCATCTTCCGCTTTTATCGTTCCATTGACCGTGTAATTAGGCGCATGTGGAAGAATAGTTCCAACACGCAGGCAACCGCTTTACTCTATACTATCGGGCATAAGGCAAACCCACATGAAGCTCCTGTCAAGGCAGGTATGGCCTATTTGCGTCGCTTTATGCGTCAAGAGCTTAAACTACGTGACTCATCTCTCGTGATACATGATGGCTGTGGACTCTGTACGCACAATCAAATCGCGCCCCAAACGCTTACAACCATCTTGCGTTATGGCTATAGAGATAAGGCCATTTACCGCCTCTTGCACAACAATCTCTCTGTTTCGGGCGTGGATGGAACCTTGCGTCGTGAGATGGCGAGCCCCATTTTACGGGGTAAAGTGCGTGCAAAGACCGGCACACTTTCACATCCTTATGGCATCAGTTCGTTAGCGGGCTACTGCCAAGGTGCCAATGGTCATCTGCTGGCTTTTGCCATTATGGATCATGATATGTCTGTACTTGACGCACGAGTACTGCAAAAGAAGCTTTGCGAAATCCTCGTAACAGACGGCAATCAAAAGGAAAATAAGAGATAACGAAAGTCTATATATTAGATAAAAGGAAAGAAAACTAAAAACGGCAGACCTCATTTGTGTGCTCACTTTGCACTGCATGGGTCTGCCGTTTTTATCATTTCTATAACTGATAAGCCACGCCTATCGTGCCAAAAATAGGGTAGAGACGCTGTTCTATGGTCTTAAACCCACGGCGATGAATGCCGGTCAAGCCCCAGTTTAGGTCGAGATAACCTCCCCATTTGCGATAAATCATCCAGTCACAGCCTGCAACCAATCCCGCTTGTAGACGCCGCATATCGTGACTAAAGTCATAATCTCCGCGCTCACCAGCCTTATTTCCTACGTTAATCTTTGGTCCGGTAGGGTCTCCTATGCGTAGATATCCATCGTGTGCAAAGCCTTTAAACTGCCTTGATACAACCCAAGAACCATACATTCCGGCTCTTAATCTGACGCAATCACTTACATGAAACGCCGCCATTACAGGCAAAGTAAACATCCATTCGTTTACTTTCGTGCGCACATCGCCTGTAAACTGCCCTTCAAGGTGCTGACTTCCCTGGACAATGGCTATGTGATAATTCTTTACTCTCGCATCAACCTGCATGCCTTTATTTTCAAACCGCAACCCCACGGCTATGCCCATGAGCGGTGAAAGACGGCGTTCGATGTCACCACCCCATTGGAAATTTGGCATCAAGGTATAGTTGTTCATGCTCCGAATGCTGCTTGGCAGGCCGACAGGTGACGTTCCTCCGAGATGATATCCAAAGCGAAGAGTGACCGAAAGGCTATCACCGGCGAGACCTTCTGCCTTTACCGACGACATGGAGAGTAACATGAAAAGGGCTATAATGAGTTTTTTCATCTTTATTTCTGTTCTTTTTCACAAATGATTCTTACTTTATCAATACACAAGGTTGAGCCTATTGCTCCAATAAACGCATCGCCTTGCTTACTCGAAGAGAAGACAAGTGCAAGACTATATCCGTTTTGTTCCATCACATCTAAATCGGGTTCACTCACAAAAGTGAAGGTCAATTCAAACGGGGTCCAATCGTTTTGTGGTTTCACAAATTCCATATCGGCGCGTGCAATGATAGCTTTGCTCGTCTTGATTGTGCTGCCATCGAGCACAATCTTTTGCCCGTTGGCATCGTGATTGCGGTAGAACACGGCATAAACTGCCGCACTATCCTTCACGTTGGGCAACACATTGAGATATTTATCGGTTACCTTTGTCTCGGGACGATACTTATAATATCCTGTGAACTTAATGGGTTTGCGATTAAATGGCTGTCCAAACTTCGTGGCTTTTAAGGCATTTGTGAGTGCACTTTGCAAGTCGAAACTTCCATAAAAGAGGTTACCTGCAGCGATAGGCATGTTCATCATCTTGCCCAAATCACCCGTACTGCGCGTTGTTAGCTGTACTCCCTTGCCCTCAAATCCTTGAATTGGGATGGTAGGATAAGCCTCTGCGGGTTGATCCCAGGCTGAAAGTGAGAAACCGGCATTGCCTGATCCCCACACATCTAACATGCCATCAGGACCTTTTTCCTGCCATTTATAGAATTGGGGAAGGTCTGGGAGGTTGTCTTTTACAACGTTTTCAAAGTCAAATTTGACGGTATCGCCGACCATAACCGTGTCTTTTTTAAAGCTCACCCGATAGATGCGATGATAACTTTTGTCTTCAGACGTGACCGTATAAACAACGGGTTGATTGCTGAAGTCGTGCACTGAACCATTTGCCGGAACAATGGTTGCCCCCGGAGTGAGCTTGAATTGTGGCGCAAACTGCGTGCGCTGACTTTTGCGTTTGACGGCAAAAACGATGTCGGTAGACGTAGAAGGCACTGCAACTAAGGTGTCGGAGAGGTTGTTAAACACGTCAGTTGCTTGGCCGACACTAACAAATGCCGCCTCAATATCGCACTCGGCGTTGGGTGCTTCGTCCTTAAAACATGCGCTAAGAGCCATGCATAGCAAGGCCATTAAACTGAATCTAAAAAGTATTTTCATGTGAAATATGTTTCTGTTTCGTCTGCAAAAGTAACAAAAAATAATGAAATGGTGAAATCTAAGGCTTCAAAGCAAGTCTTGCAGCGTGCCTGTTTGTCGTGCAATTTGGTGCATTTCATGCGATGAAATGATGCAGATTACGCGGTAAAATGGCTCAAATCACGCGGTAAAGTGACGCAAATTGAAGGCCCATTTGACTCAAATCATCTTTCCTTTTCATTGAAAAGGTATAATCATCTGATTTCCAGCATGTTATTAATCAGTTCATTTGTTGATTCAGGGGCTTAGAAAGGGGTATGAAAAATCCCTATGGATGGTAGATGATATGCCTCCATAGGGATTAATTTATAGCAGATTTTATGCGTCTGTTTCAGCCGTTTTACCCTCTTATTTGCCCATGTTTGCGAGGATAAAGCTATAGATGTCGGCCTGTTCTTCAATCTGTTTGCTCAGTGGTTTGCCTGCGCCGTGCCCGGCTTTTGAGTCGATGCGAATCAACACGGGAGCCTTTCCGCCTTGACAAGCCTGTAAAGTTGCAGCAAACTTGAAGCTATGTGCGGGAACAACTCGGTCGTCGTGGTCGGCTGTTGTGATGAGCGTTGCGGGATAACTAACGCCTTTCTTTAAGTTGTGTAAAGGCGAATAGCCTCGCAAGTAGTCAAACATTGCCTTGCTATCTGCCGAGGTTCCATAGTCAGGAGCCCAGTTCCAACCTATGGTAAACCTATGATATCGCAACATATCTAACACCCCAACTTGAGGTATGCAGACTTGAAACAGGTCGGGACGCTGCGTTAAACATGCGCCAACTAATAAGCCTCCGTTGCTTCCTCCGACTATAGCGAGGTGATGTTTATCCGTATATTTGTTTGCAATTAGCCACTCGGCAGCCGCTATAAAGTCGTCAAACACGTTCTGTTTTTGCATCTTAGTACCGGCTTGATGCCATGCTTCTCCGTACTCACTACCGCCTCTTAAGTTTGCTTGTACATAGATTCCACCTTGTTCTAAGAATGGAATCCTCATGGAAGAGAAGTAAGGTTGCAGTGCAATATTAAACCCTCCATACCCATAAAGGTATACAGGATTCTTTCCGTTTAGCTTCAAATCACGGCGATAAGTGAGGAACATTGGCACGCGAGTACCGTCTTTACTCGTATAGAACACTTGTTTAGTGACAAACTGATTCTGCTTGAATGTTGACTTAGGTTGGCTGTAAATGCGAGATGTTTTAGTGTTAGTGTCAAACTGATATACTGTTCCTGGCGTTGTAAATGAACTGAAAGAGTAAAAACATTCAACGTCATTTCTATCGCCCGAAAAGCTTGCATTACCTAATGATGGCAGCTTAATCTCACCCTCGTTTCGGCCATCAAGCGAGTAAAGATAACAATGAGAGCTGGCGTCTTTACTATAGTTTAACACCATCTTTCCATGTGTAAAGGTAACGTCGTTCAATACATTTTGTGACTCGGGAACAAGCTCTTTCCAATCCTTTATGCCTGGTTTGGCGAGGTTTGCCAACATCAAACGGTTCTTTGGAGCGCCTGAGTTTGTGAAGATATATATGTCATTTCCTATGGTCTCTACAGGCTCATAATGACAATTCATGTCGTTAGTCATCTGGATAAACTGGCTGTCTTTGTTACGCAAATCGCGTACATAGAGATTGTTACCACTACCTTCTCCCGATTCCGTTAGATACATAATGGTTTCCTCTTTGTTTAACCGTTACGGCGTAAAAGCGAAGCGGATAGGCTGGGTTTTGATAGAAAAGGCGGTCTTCTTTCTGTGCCGTTCCAAGGTGATGATAGTATATTTTATGCACTTCATTCTTGCTGGTGAAGGCGTGATTTGATGGTGCATCATAGGCACTATAATAGAAACCATCTCCACACCAGGCTGCGTTTCCGAACTTAGCCCATTCAATATGGTCGGCCAAGTCCTTGCCTGTGGTTAAGTCTTTGACATAAATCTCCTGCCAATCACTTCCATTTCGTGCAATGACATAAGCCAAATAACGGCCATTATGCGAGAAACTTATCCCCTTTAATGCCACAGTTCCGTCGGTGCTTAGCTTGTTAGGATCGAGTACTTCGTAAAGCGTTCCACCGAGTTTATCCATCTTATAGAGCACACTTTGATTCTGAAGACCATTATTTTTGTATACATACCAAGTGTTATTACGCTTGAATGGTGTGCCAATCTTTTCGTAGTTAGCCACCTCTTTGAGCCTCTTTAAGAGCTTAGGTCGCATGGGAAGGCGGTCTAAATAGTGGCGAGTTAGCTCGTTTTCTGCCGTGACCCAACGTTGTGTTTCGATGCTATTGTCGTCCTCAAGTGGGCGATATGGGTCTGCAATTTGAGTGCCGAAATAGGTATCAATGGTATTATTTTGCGGCGCCTTTGGATAGTGAAAGGTTTGTGCAGTGGCACAAGTGGCAGCCAAAGTCAATGGAAAAGTAAAGAGCATTTTAATGTTCATGATCGATGATTTAATTTGAAACATGATACGAATTTAGGCATTCTTTTGCATGATTTCTGTAATTTAACGTTAAAAGAAGATAAACTATCTCATTTGTAACATTTGTTACTCTTGTAACGGCCTTCACTTCTTTATCTTTGTAAACAGAAAATAAATTAAAACGCAATAGATATGACACACGGACATGAAGTACTTCACATGATGGAAGGAAATAGTTATGCTAACAAACAGGCACTCATTGACGCAATTATTGAACGCTTTGGCGCTGAAGAACGCTTCTATACATGCTCTGCAGAGGGCTTAGATGCACGCCAACTTGTTAACTTTCTCGACGACAGGGGTAAGTTTATGGACACTGACGACGGTGGATTCACGGTCAATTTAGGCATGATGTGCCAGCACTAATGATAGGAAACACGAGATCACATGAGTAAAAAGATAGATCTAAAACGTTCAGTTTACGAACTAACAACGCAGTATCCTGAGCTTATTGAGGTGCTCGCGAGCTTGGGATTAAATGATATTAAGAAGAAGTTTATAAGGAATTCAGTCGGTAAACTCATTACAATCCCAAAGGGAGCAGGCATGCATGGCATCGACATGAATACGCTTTTATCTACTTTAAAGCGGCATGGCTTTGAGGTAGAAGAGCCAAATCAGCCCACTATTAATGCGGAATCATTGCGCCCAGTAACGGGAAACACGCGCACAGAACAGCTGAAAGGTTACCTCAAACGATTGGGAAAAGGGGAGAGTCTTGATGCAGTTCGTGCAGACTTTACAAAGGAATTGGAGACGTAGAGGCTTCGGAGATTATGCAAGCAGAGCAAGAACTGCTCGCCGAAGGAACGCCTTTGCGCGAAGTTCAGCAGCTTTGTGACATCCATTCCGCACTCTTTCATGGGGCAACACGTGAGGAACGAATTGCCAATGCAGAGCAAGCGGTGGCCGAATCTGTTAGCCGTCATGAAGCCATTCACGCCATGGCAGAGGCCAATACGCAACGCGCGGCCGACCTTTCTCACGTTGATGGCCACCCCATTCAAACCTTCTTGCGCGAAAACGAGGCTTTAGAAACCTTGTTAAATCAGGCATTCGACGTTGTGGAATCACGTGGAAACATCGACCAATTACTTGCAAAAATACACGAGGTTTCGATTCATTATGCAAAGAAAGGCGACTTGATTTATCCGCATCTTAACGTCAAATATGACATCAATGGGCCGTCAAAAGTCATGTGGACTATAGACGATGAGATACGCAACGAGCTTGGAATCCTGACGCGAAGTGAAAGTCGTGACGAGCCATGGTGGGGCAGAGTGTCGGCTGTGTTGACGCGAATGAAGGAGATGATCTATAAAGAAAACAACATTCTTCTACCGATTTGTGCAGCCAATTTCACGCAAGACGAGTGGCAACACCTCTATCGTGACAGCAAGGATTACGCCGTTTGCTTTGATGTAGTGCCTAAGATTTGGGCAGAAGCAGAGGCAAAACCCGAGACAAAGTCACACGAAGGAGAGATTGTTATGCCTGGAGGTCACCTCACATTAGCCCAATTAACCGCAATGCTTAACACGCTTCCACTTGAAATTACCTTTGTAGATGCGGATAACATCAATAGATATTTCAACGAAGGTCCAAAGGTTTTTAAGCGTCCTTCCATGGCCATTGATCGCGAAGTCTTTACTTGTCACCCGCCAAAGATTGAGCCAATGGTGCGTAGTATCATTGAAGATTTGCGCTCAGGACGGCGAGATCAGGTCCCAATATGGTTAGAAAAGAATGGTCATGCGACGTTAGTCAACTACATGGCTGTGCGTGATAGCGACGGAAACTATGTCGGAACGGTTGAAGTAGTGCAAGACATGGAGTTTGCAAAAAAGCACTTTGAGCGCTAAACGAATAAGGAAATATAAGCTGGAAAGGGGGAGTTTGCACAATAACTAAACTCTTATTTAACGATGAAAGCACTTGACTGCCAACGCTTGTCAAGTGCTTTTTCCGTATGTTTTATTTTATTTCGTTTCGTCAAAATCTTCGTTTTATTATGCAATGTGCATGTCATTACGACACAAAACTACCCTCTAAGATTCGTCTTGCGCCTCGATAGCGGTGAGAATAATAGCCATCTTCGCTATCACTTATTGTCACTCCATGACTGCAACTGGAATGAATGAACTTGAAAGTTCCGTCGTTTGACACCTCACATACAATGCCCACATGACCAATATTGTGCTTGTTTGAACCGAAAAACACAAGGTCTCCCACCTGAATTTCAGCCTTATTGACCGATAATCCCTGTTTCCATTGGTCGCGACTTGACCGACCTAACGAGATGTTTAGACACTTATAGATATAACTTGTGAAGCCCGAACAATCGAAACCCGACGGACTTGAGTGACCATAACGATAGGGAGTGCCGATAAAGTCCTTAGCCTTCGTGATGAGATCTGAGCCTCTTACGTTGAAAAGGGCCTCGAATTCAGCGTGGTCGCAATAATCTTCTGTATTGTCAGGAGCAGCATTTGAGGTTGTCGGTTGACCTGCATAGGCAAACGAATAGGCTGCTATCAAAAGGCAAGATAATGTTAGTATTCTCTTGAAATTCATTATTTTGGTTTTAGGATTGACACAAATTTAATAAAAAAATGTCGTATCTGAAAACCTGAAATTACATTTGTTAAGAGTTCGTTAAGGTCATCCCACAAGTCTTAAAAACTTTTTAGACGGTTTAACGGGATAGGGAATAATTTCACATTTCAGCCTTTTTGTGCAACTTTTTGTTATCTATCTCCATCTTGTTTCCCCCTCATTTCTTTATAAAACGTGCATCAACGCGCTATCAATTCACGGAAAACTGCTCGCACTTTCCTTCCAAAAGCACGATGTTTGAACTTCATGAACGTTATCACTACCTATATATAATAAGGTGTAAGTTTAGAGATAACGCCACCAACTGAATGGCTTTCTTCGCTGAAGATAGTCAGGTTCATTCATGTGGGCATAGGCTTCACGCTCAAAACTGATGTTAAGATAGGCATTACCAGGCTTGAAAAGGCGGACAAACCACTCCAAAACATACCATAGATAAAAGCCAATAAACAACATTTCGCGCATCTGATGGGTGTGTATTTGCTCATGCAACAGCAGCTCAGGTGTTAGCGTTGACGTGCTGCGACAAAACAAAATACCCATAAAATTCATGGCTTCGAAGCCCTTAAATGGAATGAATCGGTTGCGAATTATCTTCATATTACTCGCAAAGATAACGAAAAGGGCACGATGAACACACTTTTTTGATGACTTAATTTGGTTATGATAAACATGATTTATCATAATACTTATTATATAATTAGCGTCAAATCACTGACCAACAAGAATGAAAGCGCGAAATGATTTGCGTCACTTTACCGTGCAATCTGTGTCATTTCATCGTGTGAAATGCGTCTAATGACGCGATGATTTGCACCATTTTAGGCCATGACCTGCGGCAAGCCGTAAAATGAAGCAAATAGAATAAGCCCTCACCCACAAACACTCCATAGCATAAAGGGAAAATAAGATGCTTATAGAATAGTGCAATTGTGCTTTAAACGACAATCGAATCGCGTTTTTATTGCAAGCATCTTATTCCCCTCTCTCTTTGGAGAGGGGTTATGGGTGAGGACATTTTAGCTTATTAAAACCAGAAACTTCCTGCCTCGGGATTGGCATCTCCCTTGAGATTCCACCAGAAATCGCGGACTGCTTCCTTGATATCGGTCAGTCCAAATGCTTTCATGAGCGAGTAGATTGAAGTCAAATCTTCTGCAGAATAGGCGCTTGGCTCCCCACTTATCTGGTCTAAGCTCAAGTCGTATACATGCTCATCAAGTTCCCGTTCATCGCTATTCATGTAGATGTTTAACGGCAGATTGATCGATGGCATCCATGCTTCTTCTTTCAGTTGTGTAGCAGATGGCTGATAGAAAGGACTCGTTTTACCGTCTGAGAACTTAGAATTTCGGGCACGCATCAAGTCAATTTTAAGTGTAAATTGCTTGTGAGTATGCTTGAAAATAAAATAACCTTTCAGGCCAATGGGATTCTTTTCACCCGTAAATTTGGCTCCATCGAACTTATTAGTCTTATCCCATGGCGTTGTATCGCAATAGTAATAAGAGAAGAAGTCGGGTGAGTTGGTGTCGCCATTCTCCTTCTTTCCGCCATACGAAGGACGGATATTGTCGGCTAAAAAGAAGTGTTGATAATGCTGATCTTCGCCATTTTCAATAATCTTTGAAGTGATATCATGACCCGCTTTGTCGTAATATCGCAAGACAAAGGCAGACACATAATGTCCTTCATCGCTACCCATGAGGTTAACACTTGACGGATTTTGTGCATCAGCCACCCACTTTCCATTCTTCAAAGTGTAGGTAAGTTTATAGTTCTTACCAATGTATTTGAGCTCCTTTGGTACTGAATTTTGGTGGAAAGCGTAGGTTCCGTGCAGATGACCATTATAGATTTCGATTGTCATTTTAGCCGGTTGAAAGAGTGAAGGGTCAAGCGTTGCTTCCTCATTTGACTCTCCATCGACGATAATAGGCAACTTAACATTGATATCCCAGAGGCCAGTGCTGAGGAGTTTTGGTGCTGGATTGTAGAAAGGTGAAGGCTTTCCATCGGCTCCAAACTTGCTTTCTGCGGCATGAAGTAAGTCGACCGAGAGTTCAAAATGCCTGCCGGGCTTGACAAATTTGATTAAACCATCGAAGCCCATTGGGTTAGTTTCGCCGATGAAAGCGCCGTTAAGTTCGTCTATATAGCGGTAATCGTAGGGCAAATCTGCCTTGTTTGTGACACGAACAGAACTTGTTTGACCATTATATTGCACGCGTTTGTAGGTGGAAAAAGAAGTGTTGATGTATCTTGTCTTGACCGAGATTATAGAACTGACTGTTCATCATTTCTCCCTTAGCATTATAATATTCCATCTTCAACAGATAGACAATGTTGGGATTATCGATGCAGTTTTTTTCACGTGGAAGGCCTCTGTTTGGCTGGTTCTGTGCCATCCTTCGCCGGCTGTAGTTTGCCATTCTATCACCTGAGCTGGTGCTGAAGATGCTTTGAAATCTGCCTTTTTAGGCTGTTTGTCAAAAGGTAGTGGCATTATCGAGTGTGCCCTCTTGTAGCGTGAAAGACAGCGCGAACAGGGATCTTCATGCAGTTTGTTTTTCCTTCTCATTTTCAGGTTTTTTTCGGGACTACATCCTATTATAATCGTTGTCAAAGCGATAGCAACGACTGCCAAAATACTTTTGAATAAATTTATTGTTTTCATTGTTTTATGTTTTTAATTAGAAGTTCCATGTAATGATAAAGCGCACATCTCGCCCCATGTCATGGGCGTAATAGCGACTTCGATTGGTGTATTCCTTGTACTCATGATTAAGGATATTGTCGCCCATCAGACTCATTCGGAGTGACATTCCCTCACGCATGGGTACGGAAAGTGAGGCTTCAAAGCCCATGAGATGATAGGCAGCAGGTGTGAACGGGATGAGATCTGTGGCAGGATTGAAGCGCGTTTGTTTAGCAACAAAGCGGTGATTCAAACTTATTTTGGGTTGAAGCGCCTTCCACACAGGCAGCTTCCAGGTGAGCGATTGCGTCAAACGGAAACTTGGAATGTAGGGAAGATAAGTGTGAGAGGGTAGCTCTCGTGCCCAAATCATGGCCGAAACAAGATGATAGTCGAGTGCACTTATCGGTCGGATGTGAGCATCTAAGTCAACACCTTGAAAGAAAGCGCGCGTTTGTCTGTATTGAAACACGGGGTAAGCCCCTGATACTACGGTGATGTTTCGACCCGTTGGCTGGTCAAAAATGTAGTTGTTCACCCACTGAAGATAGCCATCTAATTGAATGTTTAGATGCGAATCAGCATACTTAACTGACGTAATCCACTTATAACTTTGCTCTGAACGAAGCGATGAATCGCCTTTAACGAAGATGCCAGAACTTAGTTCATTGCCGTTACTATATAGCTCATAAACGTGTGGAGCGCGCCAAGCTACGCCGAAATGTGACGTGAGTTTAAGTCGCCGATTGACGTGAAAGTGGGCGCCAAGACTATAAGTAAAGTTCGTGAAGTCACGCGTTCCGCCGTATCGATTGCCTGTCCAGTCATAGCCGTCGGCCTTTGTTTGTTGTCCATCGAGACGCACTCCGGCTTCCATTCCCCATCGATTGGCGGTAAGTTTCTGCAGTGCATAGACGCCAAAAGCTACCTCAGTATAGTTTGGAATGATAGGAACCACACCCGTTCCACGTTCATTATGGTTATCCGTTAATAGGAGTTGACCTCCTGCTTCGGACTTCCATTGGCCGTAACCCTTATTCCAAATGAGCGAGTTTTGCAGCGATTTAAGGTGCAAACTCACTGTAGGGATGTCGGAATGGTTCATGCGTCGGATGCGATTTTCACGCCGATTGTCTTGTTGAAACGTTGATTGGAAGGTGAAATTTCCAAGTCGTTGGTCGTCAAAGAAAGCCTTTACCCACGCTGTATGATGGTTAATCTTCTGGTGAGGATAGCCAATATGTCGGCTAAAGGGAGAGAAATCAACAGGTCGACCAAGTCTAATTCGCTCCTGAAGTAGCTGTTCATTGCCCATCTGTGCACTCTGCATAACGCCTATTTTCTGTGCAAACAGACTGTAACCAGTTTCAAATCGCCACGCATTATGACTATAACCCAGCGTTAAAGAGAAGTCGTTCTCGCGCATACCCGTATTGTTTAACAAATACTTTGCAGTGCTTCTATCTCCTCCATTCTCATGATTTACATGCAAACGCCACGCCCAATTACCTCGCCATTTGAAGCTGTTCTCAACATAACCTGACGTTCCAAAGCGTCGTCCATTGGTGCCAAAGAGGCCCGAAACCATGCCATGTAAGCCCTTGATTCCATAGGGAAGTGGCGATGGTTGCATAAGAATGATTCCACCAAGTGCCTCAGAACCATACTTCACTGCATCCGCTCCTTTGACTACTTCTATGTCACTATAGTTGTTCTTATCTATCTCGGGAGCGTGATCATCGCCCCATTGTTGGCCCGTAAGTCGGGCACCATTGCTAACCATTAGAATGCGATTGCCATACATTCCGTGTATAACGGGCTTCGAAACGATGGTTCCTGTCTGGATGGAACTCATGCCGCTGACGCCTTCAAGCAATGAACCAAGGGAACGTCCCAAGGCATTAGTGATGGTGGTCTGATTGATTTGGTTGCCCACTTGATTAGCCCCCATGACCTGACGACGTGAAGAAACCACAACTTCATGCAAGCAAATAGAGTCATGAATGGCTTTATCGGCCTGGTTGTTCTGCGCCCGCATCGGTACACACCAGCTTAAGCAAGCAAGGAAAATGCCTGTAAACAGATGCTTCCCAAAGTAAGTTTTGAGCATCATAAAATAAAAATTAAGTGTCAATAAATGGCTTCTCAACCCTTCAATAGCGTGAGAAGCGATTGAAAGGGATATCTAAAAGCTGCACGAATTGACGTCCGCGCACACCTATCCCCTATGCTATAAGGTGAAGATTAGCCTACTGTCGGAGGCGAATGGCTATTGATGGAGGTAACAACCCGATAGACAGTTTGCGGAGAGAAAAGGTGGATGGCTATCCAATGCATGGTTACCACGGGCACAAACACAAGCGGTTTGGCCTCTGTTGCCTTGTGCATTGCGAAGTCACAAACACTACATATCTGTTTCACGGAGGCTTCATGACTTGTCGAAACCTTTGCTTTACCGTGATAAGATGAGTCGTGATAGTGGAAGCCTTTAAGCACAACAGACGATGTGAACACTAAAATTAGTGTCCAAACATATAGAAATTTTATCGTCTTTTTTGGCTTCATAGGTGTCCAAATGAGGCATGCTGATAAAGGAAAGCATAGTCCTCGAATGATATTTTGTGTAAAAGTAAGCAAAAAAATAACGCGTTATACTCCGCCATTTGTTTATTTATAGGATTTTAAATGGCGTTAACATTTTTGAAGAAGCTGTTAAAACATGAAACAAGATAAAAGATATCACGTTGTAAACTGCATCAAATGACCGCGCAATTTGACGCAAATGACGCGATGATTTGACGCAAATCGCAAGACCATTTGATGCATATTGCAAAATGAAGTAAAGTAAAAGAGTACACCACCTGACTTTTATGGGAAAACAGAAACAGGGCAGGCAGCTTTTAATGTCAAAGATATGGATGGCCTTCGACGCCTTTTTTATGCTACAAGACAGGGCTTTTTATAATAGTGTTGAATACCATTTACCTTGACTTATCCTGCTAAGAGCCATGAGGTTAGTTTCCTTTTAAGGCACTGATTGTTGCTATTTGACTCCTAAAAGCAAAGTGTAAATAATATTAAATTTAACAAGGGGGGGTAAAATTAAAGATTTTTATATAGCTTTGTGTCGTGAATCATGTTTAAATACCATAATTATGAGACTTTTGTTTATTGTTATTTGTTTATGTTCCAGCCTTGAGTTATGTGCTCAAAAGACTGATTCGCTGCGCATAGACAGCGTTATTCACACACTTCCTGATGTGATGATAAAAGGTGAAAGACCTCTTGCAACAGTACAAGGGAGTGCCATTATTTATGATCTTCCAAGGCTAATCGAGAAGAAAGGTGCATCAAATGTCTATGAAGCCTTAAAGGAATTACCCGGCATTATGGAGCAAGATGGAACACTTTCCTTAGCGGGATTGGCCACAACTTTTATCATTGATGGTAAGGTTTCCACGCTTTCCGTCGACGAGATTACGGCTCTTTTAAAGGCCTTACCACCAAGTAAGATAGACAAAGTAGAGGTGTATTACAACGCCCCGGCTAAGCTTCAAGCGCGTGGAGCAGTAGTAAACATAAGACTGAAACATGGGGGTGACGATGCAACGCCATTGCAAGGAGAGCTTGGTGGAGTATGGTCGCAGAGCCATGAACCAACATTTGACGAGCACGGAACCTTGCTTTTGAATAGTAAGAAGTTTGCCTTGGACTTGTTTTATCAGCATGTTGACCAAAAGAATTATACCACATCGGGGTTTGATTCGTATCATTTGCTCAACGATGGGACAACACATCACATCGCATCGCTTATGCAAAAGCGATATAAAGGCTATAGTCACAACGTGAGATTGGGCATGGACTATAACTTCAGCAAGAATCATTTGCTCAGTTTAGTCTATCAGTTGGCCAACACAAGTGGTTCAAGTCGGCAGACAACAACAGGCGATATTATGAGTAGTGCAGACTTTAAGAAACACAAATGGCTACACAATTTGCGCCTTGATTACATAGCCCCTTTTGGACTAAAAGCAGGTGCTGAGCTTACATACTATCACAATCCATCACATGAGAACTTTCAAAGTACGATTCCAACAGGTGCAATGCAGGTTGCTGTTGATAATGAACAACGCGTTAACCGATGGAGATTTATCTTGCAAAAGAGCATCAATTGAAAGACGGATGGGGACTAAACTATGGGGCAATCTATACCACAAGTATCAATCACGGCAGTCAAAACTATGCGCAAGTACACTCTACAACAGGCTATAGTCCATTGTCTTCGTTCACCCGATTGCGTGAAGAGAGCGTGAATTTCTATGTGGGAGGCAATATGGTTTGGGGCAAAAAGCTTTCTGCCGAGGCTTCTTTGGCCGCTGAATATTATCACACTTTGTTATGGCATGAGTGGCATTTCTATCCCACACTAAACCTTACTTACCGCCCAATAGAAGGACACCTGCTGCAGTTGGGATTAAGAAGTGAACGCAAATATCCAGATTATTGGACAATGACTCCATTCACTACATACAATGATGGAGGCTATAGTGAGATTACAGGTAACCCATATTTGAAGCCTTCGAGTGAGTATCAGCTGCAATTACTCTATCTTTTGAAGAACAAATATCAGTTGGTTTCCTGGTTCACTCATACCGATAATTACTTCATTCAAACGGTATATCAGCGACCCGATAGGCTGTCATTAAGTTATAAGAACCTTAATTTCAACTTCTCAGAACAGGCAGGTGTGCAGATGGTTATCCCGCAACAGTTTGGCAAAGTATTGTCCTCTCGTCTCACATTATTAGGCATTTGGCAACATGAGAAGGCTGAAAACTTCTATGATATTCCATTTAATCGCCATAGAATTTGGGGCGCTGTGACATTAAACAACACGCTAACCATATCGACAAAGCCTGATATCAACCTTTCAGTAAATGCCTGGATACGCTCTAAGGGCATTCAAGCTACGTATGATTTGCCGTCATCAGGCAGCGTGAACCTTAGTGCACAATGGACCTTTATGAAAAGAAAGGCTTCGTTGCGCCTATTCTGTAACGACCTGTTCCAAACGGCAACGATTGATCCTTACGTGCGTTTTAAGGGTCAAAATCTTAGTGTAGACTACTCCTGTTATCGCACTTTCGGCCTTGCTTTCACGTATAAGTTTGGTGGATATAAGGAAAAACAGCGCAAGGAAGCAGATACCTCGCGCTTTTGATACAACGTAATTGCATTGCATTTAGTTTCTTTCCCTGAGGTGGTTGCAGGGAAAGAAACCTTATTATTTATTCTTTTGTAAGAAAGGAATACGACATATTACTTGATTAGCTATAGCAGTTATAGGGTAAGAAACAGAATAACTGACAGCTAATAAAACGAGAAATATCAATAATGGGTACTTAAATCCATAGATTGAATCATGAAAAAGATGATAACAAAAGAATGAATGTGTGAGCCACATTACCATAGACTGTTTCCCAAGATGTTCTAAAATATAAGTCACTACCCTACTAAATGAAAGGTGAAGTAACATGAAAACATAGATAAATTCGAATAGAGGTGAGAGAGCAGATGACGTGATTGAGCAGTTAATTGCAAAGGTTAAAAGCAATAAAGTCACGGCTATCCATGGCTTATTTTCTAAGAAAGTACAACTCCCTTTGCCTTTGTTTGCATAATAATGGAAGGCTCCTCCTATAACAAAAGAGACTTGAACATCAAAATAAGTCAACACAAAATTATACCAAGTATGATAGGCTTTGGTTGGTGCAATATATCTACTAATAGTGTAAGCACTAATGAAGTAGAGCACAATTGAGGCGAAAAGAGTCCATTTTACACCACATTTATCTATCAACCTAAAGATGAAAGGTGAGGTCAATGACAACAAGGCGTAGGGAAATAAAAACCAAGTTTCACTATTATAGGAATTGCTTAAGCTTAAAAAATTCAGCAAAATATCCCATAAACTCCCTGGATATTTCTCTTTATCCACAAAATGTCCTATGGAAACAAATATCAAAAGGATAAGCCAATAATATATATAAATCCTTAATAAACGCTTGATTTGTCCCTTTGTTGTCAACGAATGATGTGTATAACTATAATGTAAGCCGTAACCACTTAACATTAAAAAAATACCAACGGGATTACAAGCACGAGATAAAATATAAACCAATGGCCTTTCACCAATAAAAAACCAAGGGGTATATTCACCCGGAGTCCAATGATTAAAGAGGTGAAGGAAGAGCATTATTAATATAGCTATGCCCTTTAACTGTGTGGATTGAGCTTTTGACATCTGTTATTTCTTGATATTATTACTTAGTCTCTGCGAAAGATATCGCGTGTATATACCTTATCTTCTACGTCATCCAAGCAGCTATCATAACGATTGGCGATGATGGCATCTGACTGACTTTTGAAGCTGTCAAGGCTGTTAACAACAAGACTTCCAAAGAAAGTTGAGCCGTCTTCTAACGTGGGTTCATAGATGATTACTTTCGCTCCTTTAGCTTTTATACGTTTCATCACGCCCTGAATACTACTTTGTCGGAAGTTGTCTGAATGTGACTTCATCGTCAAACGGAACACTCCAATGCAACATGTTTTCTCCTCTTTTGCATCGTAATCTCCATGATGATAGTAATCATAATAACCCGCTTTGCGCAACACTCTGTCTGCAATGAAGTCCTTACGAGTGCGATTACTCTCGACAATGGCTTGGATAAGGTTCTCTGGAACATCGGCATAATTGGCCAAAAGTTGCTTCGTATCTTTTGGTAAACAATAGCCCCCGTAGCCGAAAGAAGGGTTATTATAGAAGCTACCTATACGCGGATCAAGCCCTACTCCACTAATAATTGACTTTGTATCTAAGCCTTTTGACTCAGCATAAGTATCGAGTTCGTTGAAGAAACTCACGCGAAGAGCAAGATAGGTATTGGCAAAGAGCTTCACGGCTTCAGCCTCTGTAAGCCCCATATAAAGCGTATCGATGTTCTCTTTGATAGCCCCTTCTTGCAGAAGTGCCGCAAACTGGTAGGCCTTTTCCTTGAGAACTTCGTCTTCAGGACGGCCAACGATGATGCGACTTGGATATAAGTTATCGTAAAGTGCCTTACTTTCGCGCAAAAATTCGGGTGCAAAGAGGAAGTTATTGCAGTCATAACGCCGTCTGACCCCTTCTGTATAACCCACTGGAACCGTGCTCTTGATGACCATAATTGCATTGGGATTGACTTGCAATACGCGTTCAATGACCTCTTCAACATGCACAGTATCGAAGTAGTTTCGCACGGGATCATAGTTTGTTGGGGTTGCAATCACAACGAAATCTGCATCTCGATAGGCGCTGTCGGCATCGGTTGTAGCGTGAAGTTGGAGTGGTTTCTCACGCAAATACTTTTCGATATATTCATCTTGTATAGGCGACTTGCGTTGATTAATCAATTCAACTTTCTCAGAACAACGTCTACCGCCGTCACCTGATGATACTGACTGAGCAGTGTAGCAATACTCAAACCTACATAACCTGTACCGGCTACGGCGATCTTTACCTGCATTTCTGTATTTTCTTTCATTGTACTTAATATTCAATTGCGAACAAAATGCCCCTTAAACACGCATCTCTCGGAAAGCGAAAAACATGATTGGAGCCGTTAATAATAAAGTAATAAAGTCACCACATGCCTGACAAATCTCCACGCCTGTAAGCCCTAAATAATGTGGAAGAATAAAAATCAGGGGGATAAAAAATAGTCCTTGGCGTGAAGCTGCAAGGAGATTGGCTCGGAAAGTCTTTCGACAGGTTTGCATTATCATGTTAGACATCAGGATAAAAGACCACAAAGGGAAGGTCAATAACTGATATCTCAACGCACGGGTACCTATGGATATTACGTCGAAATCATTGCGAAAGAGTTCTATTGCCTCTGCACTGAAGATGAAAAGTATAACCGCCCAGAAGAAAAGAAAACTTGTTCCAAGCTTCACACAGAACCAAAAGCCGGCCTTAACACGCTCATATCGCTTCGCACCATAGCAGAAACCACACATTGGTTGATAGCCATGTCCGAGCCCAATTATCATGCTAAAGATGAACATTGTGATGCGATTGACGATGCTCATTGCGGCAATTGCTGCGTCACCATAATGTGAAGCACTGACATTTAAGGCTATCGTTGCGATACTGGCCAAGCCTTGTCGTGACAAGGAAGGGGTGCCTCCAGCGATAATCTCCTTAATAAACATCCCCCGATGTGAGAAGTTTCGCGGTGTATAATGAATGATATCTTTATGCCGACTCATGACATACATGACGACAAATCCAACCGCTTGACCCGTCACTGTGGCTATAGCTGCACCGCGAATTCCCATATTAAAGGTGAATATAAAGAGTGGATCGAGCACACAGTTCAATAGTGCTCCCACCACAATTCCATACATAGAGTATCGCGCATAGCCTTGAAAGCGCATTTGATTATTCATGCAAAGGGTACACATAATGAATGGAATTCCGAGCAAAGAGATGCCAAGGTATTGGCGTGTATAGGGCAAAATGGTTGATGTACTGCCTAAGAACACACAAATTTTATCTAAGAATATTAAGCCGAAAACAACGATAATAATCGATGAAATGAAGGCATAGCCGAGTGCTGTAGATGCCATTTGTTCCGCATTCCGCCGGTTTTTACTTCCTAATTCGCGTGAAATATAGTTGCCAGAACCATTCCCAAAGAAGAAAGAAAAGGCTTGAATGAAGAACATAACCGAAAAGACTATGCCCACAGCTGCCGTTGCTTGAGTGTTTATTTTGCCTACAAAGTAGGTGTCAACGATATTATAAAGGTTTGTGATGAGCATCGCAATAATCGTCGGAACGGCCATTGTTCCGATGACTTTCGGTATTGGTTCCTGAGTAAGAAATGTGTAGTTATCCTCTTTTTGCATGCTTTTTATCTTATAATTAGACCTTAAACTTTATGCACTGTGACAAGAATGCCATGGTCTTCTCGCAGTATCTTGGCCAAGGTATTACGCACATAAAGCTTTGTACACTTACCCGATACAAGCTGATCATCGTAATATTGGCACTTCTTTACAAACGCTTTAAGTCCGCCTTCCTGTTGAAGTTGGTCAACACCACTAATGATTGCTGGGTCATCTTGAATCCCACTGACCAACTTTATCCAATTATACGCATACTGATAGTCCTTTTGTCGTTCCACCTTTACAGCGTCTGTCGTCGGCAAAGCAATATACTTCGGAGTTATATGTAAAACAATCGTGTCGGCAACGGGCTTTGTTTTATGATTCCGTTTCTTTGCAATCAGCTCATATTCAAACGTCACATCAGAGTGTGATTCATTGATTGCTTTGCGTGCAGGTTCAAGGATTTTAGACCGCAAATGAGCATTATCGTAGTTGGCAGGAACTTCAAAATCCCGGCGAAACTGCTTGATATCATATTCAAATCTCGTGCGGTTTCGCTGACTACAGATTATCTTATAGATGCGCTTTGCATACTTTCCACGCAGTCCCAAGGCTATTTCCTTCGAGAAAAGTGTGCCTCCTACGCCCTTACCATAATAGATAAGGAACGGTATTGCCCATTCATTGAGGTTGATTCTCAATATATTTGTGCCCTTAAGATCATGTATAGTCGTGATGATAACTCCTGTAGTTTCCACCGCCTGTCCATTGTTAGGATAAGACCAACGGAATGAAAAGTCGCGCTTCATTAAGTCTTTTGCCTCCTTAAGTACACGTCGTTTGTTGTTCTTTCCCCCTATCTCATCGCAGTTAACTTCTATGTAAGGAACGTTAAATAAGTCGTGAGACATGCTCGCCTTATTCGTCATATGGTTTTGCAATGCGCCTCCAATCGTGGTGAGAATGTTCTCTTGTATCGAAGAGATATCATACTTTCCGAAGGTCACATTGTTGGACTGTATGGTCATTAACTCACTCTTTTCGTCCATCGTTTTGTCTTAATTATTGAATTTAACGACAAAGATACGATTATTTTCTGAAGCAAACAACAAAAATCACCCCATAATCTTTGAAACGCCAATAATATGTAAATATAAAGAGAATAAAAAGGAAGAAACATGACCATTTCAAGGAGTAAATTCCTTCTATCCATGTAAATCGCTCGATAAAACAAATGAAAATAAAGACGAAACCCTATGTAAAGAGCAGCTTCCACTTATATAATTGCTAAGATACAACATGCTACCTTTAACATAGTTAAAGGGGGAAATCGCTAAAAAACAGCACACTCCCCCACTCTATCTGCGTCCCTTCTGCCTGCGTGTTCATTCACATCCCAAAATCAAGACAAAGTAATCGCCTTTTTAAAGCCAATAAACCATTTAGTCAAAAAGGGAGGTTTCTTTTGTGCTTTTAGTCATTTTGGCAGACAGATTTAGTCATTTCGGGAGGTTTCTCGATTAAAATTTAGTCAAAAAGTGATTAATCTTACCTCATAGTTATTGATTATCAATGAATTAAAAGCATTCTATAATAGAGATTCTTACATAATAAATAGACAATAGAGGCTTTTAGAAGGGTGATTCTTTACTTTTTTTAGTTATATTCTCAACTCAAATAAAAGCATAAAAATTGTTTGTGTGAGAAGAAAAGAGAAAAATCTACAAGAAAAATATCTTTTTGTGCGTGTAAACATAATTTACTTTTTAGTCATATTTCTCTAAAAAAACCCTTCTTTTTCATGTTTATATTTGACATAAATAGGCTAATAATGTAAATTAAATTTATGAATTAAATCATAGCTTTTTTTATAATCTAAAAAAATAACAAATCAAATCGCCGTTTGTTAGTCAAAAAGGGATGTTTCCTATCCAACAACATTTGCTTAAGATTGCTTTTTAAATCAGAAAGAATCATCTCATGGAACAACCATCTCTTTATATTCGTTTATTAGTCAAAAAGGGATGTTTCTATCATTTGATTCAAACAAAATTCCCATTCGATTCAGAAAAACGAGCCCTTTTAGTCAAAAAGTGATGTTTCTAAAATGACTTTTCCCGCTCATCTGCTTTATTTATTGACGATAAAGGCGTTTAATCTCATCCCAAATAAACTTATCTTTAGTCAAAAAAGCATTTTTCTTTGCTTATAAAATATACCTACTAATTTGGTCACCATTTAGTCAAAAAGGTGTTTTTTTATTCGCTTTATTTCTTCTATCTCGCTTAGTTTCAACGCTTTATCTTATAAATCACATTATCTGATAGCTTTCTTTTAGTCAAAAAGTGACTTTTCTTTACTCATCGTTTCAATGACTTTACGAGGTGTAAAGACTTTTGATGAATTACCCTTAAATTGGAAATAAACCAGCTTCTAACCTATATACTCCACTGAAATAAGTGCACAAACAACCCAAAATGACTAAATTTATCGGTAAAAGTCATTTTTGTTTGCTTACCTTCAAATATGTTTTACAACATAAAACGGCAGTAATGAGCTTGAAATATGACAGAAACCAACTTTCAAAATAGATAATCTCTTCATTCTTAAGCTGTTACATCATATCACATAAGGATGCAAACTTGACAATCATTCGTTTTGAATTGCAGTCTATTTTCTTTCACTTTTTATACCTTTATGATTCACTTTTTGCTGAGAAAAATACCTTTTTGACTAATAACACCTATCATCCTACCTATCCACTTCTGCGTATAAAACAGCTTTGAAATGCAACGATTTTATAAAACTAAACTCACATCGAAAAAACATCACTTTTTGACTAAGAATGTGCTGCTAAGTCTAACATATTTCATTGCAAAAATAAGTCAAGACAGTGAGGTCATTACAGCCTACCCCGCCCACCCACCCCACTTAGACAGCCATCCCATGGGTCTGCTGTTACCCTATTATTAAATAGCGGATAATAAACTTTACAAAAGTCTTTGCACAACTCGCGTATTTGAAATGCACAATCATTCTTGTCAGAATTAGGGCCAAAAAACAAGAGTTTATATTGCATTGAGACTCAGAGCGTTACTTAAAATCACAAAATAAACGCCATTATTTGTATGAAAACATCCTCTAATCTCTGTCATTTTACCCGAAGAAATGGGCTATTTTACGAGCATAAATGCATGATTAAGCAACGTAAAATGATGCAAATCACAACGCGAAATGCATTTTTTTATCCTATCAACACCATCAAAAGCTGATATCGTTGCTGTTTTCTTGCTTTTATTTTTCTATTTGCTTCCTTTTTAAAGCCCATTTTTTTTACGAATAAACACAACAAAAATAGCAGATATTAAGCCTTTCTTTATGCTCCCTTTTCTTTGAAAAACAAAGTTTTTTAAGGTTTGTAGATAGGATAATCAGTTTAGAAACCCACCACGAATGATGAGATTACAGAACAGCGTTGCACTCAATTCGTGTGATGATACACTAAAAAGTTAATTTTCGTTAGCATCTTCACTTTTTGTAATTAAAGCCATTTCACTATTTATATTTTTATCTATCTTTGTGAAAACATAGCGAAACAACAAGATTGAATAACACAATTGATATGGTAACTAAAAACATTCCAACAGTCAAACTCGGTATTATTGCCGTGAGTCGTGACTGCTTTCCTATCGCCTTATCCACGAAAAGACGCGAAAACATCGTAGCAGCTTATCAAGGAGAGCTGTTTAATTGTAAGACAACCGTAGAGAATGAGCAAGATATGCTCAAAGCCGTTGCCGAGGTGAAGGCTGCAGGTTGCAATGCACTTGTAGTGTTCTTGGGTAATTTTGGCCCTGAAACGCCAGAGACCTTAATAGCAAACACTTTGAAGGTCCATGCATGTTTGTGGCTGCAGCAGAGGGAGATGGCGACATGATCAACGGCCGTGGCGATGCCTATTGCGGTATGTTGAACTGCTCTTACAATCTCGGTATGCGCCACCTCAAGGCATATATCCCTGAATATCCCGTGGGAACGGCAGAAGATGTGGCACAGATGATGGCCGACTTTGTGCCTGTTGCACGCACGATTATAGGCTTAAAGGGATTGAAAATCATTACCTTTGGTCCGCGTCCTCAAGACTTTTTTGCCTGCAATGCACCCATAAAAGGACTCTATGAATTAGGAGTTGAGATAGAAGAAAACTCAGAATTAGACCTACTTGTGGCTTATAAGGCGCATGAAAATGACCCTCGTATTGACGCCGTTTGTGAGGATATGGCTCGTGAAATGGGCTGCGGTAAGTATTATCCAGACTTGAGTCGTCGCATGGCTCAATTTGAAATCACGTTGTTAGATTGGGCAGAAGACCACAAAGGTTCACGTGAGTTTGTGGCCTTTGCAGACAAGTGTTGGCCCGCGTTTCCAAGCCAGTTTGGTTTTGAACCCTGTTATGTTAATTCGCGATTAGTAAGTCGTGGCATCCCGGTTGCATGTGAAGTTGATGTCTATGGAGCCTTATCTGAGTACATCGGTATGTGCGCATCGGGAGACACAGTGACGTTACTTGACATCAATAACTCCGTTCCTCGATACATCTATGACGATGATATTAAAGGCAAATATGACTATAAACTCACCGACACTTTTATGGGATTCCATTGTGGAAACACTCCCGAATGCAAGATGTGCAGCACTCGTGCCATTAAATATCAGCTCATTCAGAACCGCCTTTTGGAACAAGGTGGCGAGCCAGACTTTACTCGTGGCACGCTCGAAGGAGACATTGCAGCAAGCAAGGTGACCTTCTATCGTTTGCAGTGTAATGCAAAGGGCGAGTTGAAAGCCTATATTGCAGAGGGTGAAGTGCTTGATGTTCCGACGCGTTCTTTTGGTGGTATCGGTGTGTTTGCTATTCCGGAGATGGGTCGTTTCTATCGTCATGTGCTCATACAAAAAGGGATATCCCCACCATGGTGCAGTGGCTTTTGACCATGTGGGCAAAGTGTTGTTTGAGGTATTCAAGTATCTTGGCATTCAGGATATAGCCTATAATCAGCCTGCTTCCCTACCCTATCCGACAGAAAATCCATTTAAGTAACGGATAAGCCTTGTGCTGTTGAAATATAATATGGGATAGTTTAGATTACACCTATTTATATATATACTTATACATTGCGTATGAAAACAAAATTATTAGTGATTGTTTGTATTGTAGGTTGTTTTGTCTTAGCTCGTCATTTACTTCGTCAGAATGCTATAAAACAAAGTCAAAAGCTGGAAGAAACTGTTCCATTGAATTCCCCTTTCCTTAAAGATACATCGGCAGTCAAGGCTTCTGTTGACACCATTTATACCACACTCTGCAATACTTACAATGGAGCATTGGACGAAGCCATGCAGGGTGAGAAGTCATTGGACCGCAGATTTTGCACCAAAGCATGGAATAAGACGATGGAAGATTGCGAGCGTGAGCGCATGAAGCGGCACGAACAGATGGGTTGTTTTGATTATGATTATTGGATAGGTGCCCAAGATTGGGATGTGCTTTCTTACCAAATAGAAGCAATCTCCATGAATTTTGCTTCATCGGCACAAGTCTTTTTGAAGTTGAAGAATGGGAAAAAGATTTCTACTTTCATGATAATGATGAAGAAAGAAGATGGTCGTTGGCTGATAGATGATCTCATATCAGATGGTGAGGGAAATCAAAGCGTCATGCAATGTGCACGGGAATACCTAAAGAAATAAGTTTGCAGAAGTCAGGAAATAGTTGTAGAACTTAGGCAAACGGAATAAGACAGTACATTAATGCAATAAAAAAAGAAGGTAAAAGCGATTGAAAACAGCATGTAGTCTGTTTCTACTCACTTTTACCTTCTTGTTATTTTAAGCTCTGAACAGCTGTCTATTGTCGTTTATAAACGTTCAATAGGCAGTGTTTCCCCTCAGAAAAGAGGAGTTGGAAGGGCTTTCTTACGCTTTAATTTTACCTAAGGTTACCTCCTTACCAATCTTTCCTTCAAGAATCTTTCGACTCAAGTCATTGAGTACATAGTCTTGAATGGCGCGCTTAACAGGGACGTGCTCCGAAGTCAGGATCATAGCCAAGGTCGGCCAAATCGTCGATAGTTTCCTGTGTCCAATGCAATGAAAAACCTTGTTGTTCAAGCATCTTTTGAACGCGTTTCATTTGTAGTTCAACAACCTTCTTAATCTCTTCTTTCGTCAAAGGATGGAAGGTGATGATGTCATCAATACGATTCAAGAACTCAGGACGCATCAATTTGGTGAGCTGTTCGCGTGTAGCGTTGCTCGTCATGATGATGATAGTGTTCTTAAAGTCAACCAAACGACCTTTATTATCGGTAAGTCTTCCATCGTCAAGTACTTGTAACAAGGTGTTGAAAACATCTGGATGTGCCTTCTCAATCTCGTCAAAGAGTACGACGCTATAAGGCTTACGACGAACCGCTTCGGTAAGTTGTCCGCCCTCATCATAGCCTACATACCCCGGAGGTGCACCGATAAGACGCGTTACACTGAACTTCTCTTGATACTCACTCATATCAATTCGGGTCAACATATTCTCGTCGTTGAAGAGATATTCGGCTAAGGCCTTCGCCAATTCTGTCTTTCCAACGCCCGTTGTTCCTAAGAAGATAAAGGAAGCAATCGGCCGCTTTGGGTCTTGAAGTCCTGCCCTACTGCGCCTTACTGCATTACAAACGGCGTCAATAGCTTCGTCTTGTCCGATGACACGTTTATGCAGTTCATCTTCTAAGTGCAGTAATTTCTCTCGCTCACTTTGTAGCATTCTACTTACTGGAATGCCTGTCCAGCGGCTCACAACTTCGGCAATATCGTCGGCGGTTACTTCTTCTCTGATGAGTGCTTCGCCTCCCTGCTCCTCGTCAACATGCTTTCTTAGCGTGTCGATTTGGTCCTGAAGCTGTTTTAATTCACCATATCTTATTTCAGCAACACGCTGATAATTGCCTTCGCGTTCAGCTCTTCAGCTTCCAATTTCAGACCTTCCATCTGCTGTTTGATTTGCTGGATGTGGTCGACTTCACCTTTTTGAGCTTCCCAACGCGCACGGAATGCATTTACTTTATCCTTGAGTTCGGCAATCTCTTTTTCGAGTTGATCAATCTTTTGCTGGTTGTTCTCGCGAAGAATTGCTTGCCGTTCAATCTCCTTTTGCTTCAGAGTGCGTTCCATTTCGTCGAGTTCTTCGGGCACAGAATCACGCTCCATGCGTAACTTTGCAGCTGCTTCATCCATCAAATCGATAGCCTTGTCTGGCAAGAATCGGTCTGTTATGTAACGCTCAGAAAGCTTAACGGCTGCGATACAAGCGTCATCTTGTATTCTCACCTTATGGTGATTCTCATATCGTTCCTTTAATCCTCTTAAGATACTGATGGCATCTAACTCATCAGGTTCAGTCACCATAACCATCTGGAAACGTCGTTCGAGCGCCTTATCTTTTTCGAAATACTTCTGGTATTCATTCAAAGTAGTAGCTCCAATGGCGCGAAGTTCACCACGTGCCAACGCTGGTTTAAGTATATTTGCGGCATCCATTGCACCCTCACCACCACCAGCTCCGACAAGCGTATGAATCTCATCAATGAACAAGATGATGTTACCTTGGGCGTTAGTAACCTCTTTTATTACTCCTTTTAAACGTTCCTCGAACTCACCTTTATACTTTGCTCCGGCCACAAGTTGACCCATATCGAGAGAATAAAGCTGCTTATTTTTGAGGTTTTCTGGTACATCTCCCTTCATAATTCGCTCTGCTAAACCCTCTACAATTGCCGTTTTTCCCGTACCAGGTTCACCCACTAATATAGGGTTGTTCTTAGTTCTTCGGCTCAGGATTTGGAGCACTCTACGAATCTCTTCGTCTCTACCGATAACGGGATCAAGCTTTCCTTGTCTTGCGCGTTCAACGAGATTGATGGCATATTTGCCGAGAGACTGATAGTTTTCATCACCACTTTGTGTCTGAACTTGTTGGCCTTGACGTAATTCTTCGATAGCTTTTCGCATGCCATCTTCCGTGCAACCTGCGTCTTTTAAGATTCTACCTGCAGTGTTGTTTCCTTTCATTATTGCCATTAGTAGTGGCTCAATAGACACAAATTCGTCTCCCCATTGCTGAGAAATTGATTCAGCTTGGTTAAACACTTGTGTTGTTTCATTACTAAAGTAAGGCTGACCGCCGTCTACTTTAGGTAGATGTTGCAGCTCGTTTTGTAGTGCCATCTCAACGCCATGTGCATTAGCTCCCAGCTTCTGGAAAATGAAATTGAGCGTGTCTTTGCCTTTCTCCATGATACCTTTTAATAGGTGTAATGGCTCAACGCTTTGCTGACGACCTAATTGTGCGCTTTGCACTGCAGTCTGAACTGCCTCTTGTGCTCTTATTGTATATTTGTCGAAATTCATTAAATGTCCTCCAATTGTTTATTTGTTACCTCTATTTCAAATGATGTGCCCTACCCTATTGTGTGTCAAAATGGCTTTTTCTTCTGTCAAAATGACATCTATTTATACCTTATTTTCTGTTTAAACTGATGCTTATTTGCCTTATCCCTATTTCATTATTATACATGATTTACTCTATTATTCATTTTTATATTTATCACTAAAAAAACTATTTTTTTAGTGATATGTTTTATTATATTTTTACAACATAAAAAAACATATATATTGAAATGTTGTTTTATAAATATGATTTAATATATTAAATATAAAAATACTACTAAATATAATAGTAATTAAAAAAAGTTATCGATATTAAAATAAAAGATGATTAAACTATAAATAGTCTTATAATATAAATAGAATCATAGATTAATATATAGATAATTATGTAGTTTTATGATTTAAAATTATAATTAGATTAAATCTTTTATGTATCTTTTGCAGAAGTAGTTTTATCAATTTGTTATTGATAGATGATATGTCAGTTTCAATCTTGTGATTTGCAGCTTTAGATTGAGATTGTTTGGTAATTCAAAATAAAAAGGAAAATGTCGAACTATAAAACAGTAGTATTTGCCAATCAAAAGGGTGGGGTAGGGAAGACAACTCTCTGCGCACTTTTTGCCAATTATCTTACCAGAAAAGGTAAAAGCGTCTTAGTTGTTGATGCAGATTATCAGCGTTCTCTGTCTTCTCAGCGTCAGGATGAAAGCGAAATGGAAGATTATAAGACTTTAGAAGAGCCGTATAATATCTATCAATTCAACCTCGATTCAAAGGAAAAGTCGGATAAACTCATGGATGAGATGAAGAAAATTGAAGGATATGTGCTCATTGATTCCCCTGGAGCATTGACTGACGACGGTCTTATTCCATTGTTGACCAAGGCTGATATGATTATTGTTCCTTTCGATTACAGTAATATTATCCTTAAGTCTACGGCTACATTTATAAAGGTTTTCCAAGAGTTGGCCGACAAATATAAGTCTCATGCACGCCTCGTTTTCGTACCAAATCGTATAGAAAAAGGTGCCGGATATAAGGAAGAGCGCGACTTATGGGCTGAATACGATCGGCTTTTTGACCGCATCGGCGTCTTTAACTCCAAAGATTTTCAAGCGTTATAACTTTACACGTTACAACACCTTTTCTATCAGTATAGAAGATGCCGAGAGTGTAAAGGGCGCCTTCAATCGCATTATTAAGGAGCTTAAAACGCTTTAATCCCTTCTCGTCATCTGCAGTGCATTCTGGGCGTGTGAAAGTTCACTTTTTATACAGCAAAAGACCCATAAACGAGCATTATTAAGTATAAGAATCAAACGATAAAATTATTCAATATGGCAAAGAAACCAACTATGCCGGGCGAGTTGAAAGACCTGCTCAATGATATGAATCCTGTTGAAAAAGATACAAAGAAAGACGGTTACGAAGCAACCGGAAGCAAAGGAAAGCAAAGGCCGAAAAGGTCCACTTCTGTAGACACAAAGCCTAAAACAGCGAGCGAAGAAAGTTCAATCGACCGCATTATTTCCTATGCTCAAGATTATAAAGCATCTGAGATTGATATGGCAACTGTGGTGTTATCCGAAGACATGAAGCAGGTATTAGATAAATTAAAGACTTCTCTTCCGGTGAAAACTCCATTCAAATATCTTCTGAGTGCTATCATTAAAGAATACTTTGAAACGCATAAGCAGGAGATAAGAGACCTGATTTTGAGATTCTAAACTTTGATTTCATTATCTGATTTCAATAGTCTTGGCGTCTCAAACGAATAAAAGAGCAGGGTAGGGGAGACTTCATTGCGTCTCGCCCTCTTTGCCTTCACTATATAATAATAGGTGTGCGAATCCATGGTTAAATTCTCTACATAACGCGACATCCCACACTTTTGTAAATCACATCTATAAAATCATAGCCTTTTACCTTCCTCTTTATTTCACATCTTCTACCCATTTATCATCTTAATCATTATATTTGCAAGCATGAACAACACCTTTATTCCTGACGAATCACAAGCTTTGGTGATTAATCTACAACGTGGTTATCACCTTGTATTAGCCTCTCCTGGTTGCGGAAAGACACAGATTTTGGCTGAACGGGTGGCAAAAGCCTACGCCACGAATGTGCCTTTTTCCAACATGCTCTGCCTAACGTTCACCAATCGTGCTGCGCGTGGCATGCAAGAACGCATTGCAATGCGGCTTGAAGTGCCTGCCGATGACCTCTTTGTCGGTAATGTTCACCGTTTTCTGTTCACGCTTCTTGTTTGATGCCGGCATTGTTGCCGCATCCACATCTATTATTGATGATGATGATATTTTAAGCATTTTATGTAATTTTTCAGGTGAAGACGAGTCACAAGTTGGGGCAAATTATCGGCAACGCGGCCTATATATGGAGGCCATGCAACTCTCTCATCTGATGTTTCAGATAGAGAACAATCATCCACGCGACTTGCGTTTACATCCTTCTTGCCTCTCTTCTGACGATATTCTCGCCCTGAAAAAGATATGTTTATCACAACATAAGCCCTTCGATGCAGCCATGATGGTTGATATCTACAAACACATTGACACCTATCGTGACGTTTGTAGTGGGCTCGATACACAACAACTCATCTATCGTTTGTTACGAAAGATGCAGTTAGCCCACCAATACGAGCGTTATAAAGACGACAACCGGCTGATGGATTTCGAAGATATTTTGTTGTTATCCTATGAACATCGTGAACAGTTACCACGCTTTTCGTGGATTCAAGTGGATGAAGTGCAAGACTTGAATCCCTTACAACTTGCGCTCATTGATGCGATGACAGCACGCGACGAGAGACAAACTCCTTGTGTAATCTACTTGGGTGACCCCCAGCAGAGCATCTTTTCATTTATGGGAGCGAAGTGTTCTACCCTCGATTTTCTGCGTAATCGTTGCGCTGGAAACATTCATTCATTAAGCAAAAACCATCGTTCACCGAAATATTTACTTGATATTTTCAATACGTATGCCGTCAAACAAATGGGCATTTCGCCTGACTTGCTTCCATCAACTTCGTTTCAACCCACCACAATGGGCAACGAATTGCAATGGTTTCAGTCGGATACCATCGAAACAGAATACCTTGATGCAGCCCAACAAGCAGTCAGAATGTTGCATGATTTCCCTGAAGACACAACGGCAATCATTGTGAATTCTAATCGTGATGCTGACGGAGTAAGCGATGGTTTGAAGCAGTTGAAGGCACCACACTTAAGGTTTCTGGCGAGGATTTATTCTCTTCGCCCCAAATTAAGTTGCTTTTTGCTCATCTCACCATTATGAATAATCCGCACAACTTCATCGCTTGGGCGCGTATTTTAGAGGGAATGCAGGTGTTTCGTACGTCAAATGCCGCGCGAAGATTTGTGCGAGCATGCAGTGATCGGGCACTCCTTCCGAGTGATTTCTTGCGTGATGATGGCCAAACTTACATCAGTCGGTTTGTCAATGCCTATGAAAACGAGGTGATAACTATCTTTGATACTGAGACAACGGGACTTGATGTGTTTAATGATGACATATTGCAAATTGCTGCTGTTCAACTCAAAAATGGAGCTGTTGTGCCTGGTTCTGAGATGTCAATCTATTTAGAAAGCGACAAGGAAATCCCCGAAATGCTTGGCGATATCGTTAATCCCATCATTGAAGAACGCCGACATCATCAGCTCATCTCACGTCAAGATGCCTTACAACGCTTTGTAGATTATGCCCAGAATACAGTGCTTTTGGGGCATAATGCCGACTTCGATATCCACATTCTTACCAACAACTTGCTGCGCGAATTGCCTGAATGTCCGTTGCCTGAAAACTTAAACAACTATTTGGATAGTTTGCTTTGATTCGTCTTTTGCGTCCAGGACTACGCCAATATAAGCTCAAATATTTGTTAGAAGTCTTGCATTTGGAAGGTGAAAACAGTCATTTGGCCGATGCAGATGTTAATGCAACGCGCTCTCTTACGGCCTTTTGTTATAATCACGCACGTGAAATGGTGGCCGAACAGCAATCATTTATCACCCATAAACGTGTGCAAGAACGTGTTGTAACCCTACGAAACAACTATCTTTCTCATTTTCATCACACCGCCAATCGACTTTGGACAAACGATGATAACAAAGATTTGCTCGTGGAAGAAATGCGTTATCTCTATTCCGTTTGGGTAGAAGAACATCTCATCGAGCCTTTACCAACGGTGGAATATATCTTCCGTTATGTGGCTTCCGACCTGTTACAACGTGATGAACCGCCAGCCCTGGCGTTGCAGATAGGGCGACATATTCTTGAATTAAACACGTTGAAAGAGGCTGATCTCTGTGGAAGTGCTACGATAGATGATAAGATTTTCGTGACAACGGTACACAAAGCGAAGGGTTTAGAGTTTGATAATGTCATCATCTTTGACGTGATAGAAGGTCGTTATCCGAATTATTACAGCCGTGAAAATCCCTCACAAGTGGCTGAGGATGCACGCAAACTCTATGTTGCAATGACGCGAGCCAAGAAGCGGTTAATGGTCATGCAGAGTAGTTCTCGCATTGATTATCGCGGGCAACGGCGGCCTATTGCCCTCTCACGGTTTATGGAATGCATTGTCGATAGCTTGAGTCCAACCCATTCTTGCACGCTCGAAGGGGGAGAAAATGGCCTTTCTTGAACGTTGAAAAAGCACAAGACAGGCCGTTATATGCTGGGCGTTAGGCTATATTTCCTATGCAATCACAGCTTACTTTGCCTTATATCTTGTGCTGATTAATTATTTTTAGGCGCTTTTAATCAGGCGATCTATGAGGTTAGGATAGGGGATTCAATACATAATCTTCTACAATCTGTCCCACACCATCATTGTCATTAGACAGTGTAACGACATCAGCCAGCTGACGAATATCCTCAGATGCGTTGGCCATTGCTACGCCTAAACCTGCAAATTTCAGCATACTCACATCGTTATATCCGTCACCACAGGCGATAATCTCTTGGCGTTTGATGCCCAAAATGTCGATGAGTTTGTCGATAGATTCAGCCTTGTCGATGCCCAAAGGCACACATTCGAGGAAATAATCTGCAGAGCGATAGAGTTCCATTTCATGCTTTAGGCGTTGTGAAAGCTTTAATTCCAAGTCGTGGAGTGGGGCAGGTGAGCCAACAATCAAGCATTTATTGATGGGATAAACAATGTCATTTAAGAAGGCATTTGCCTGCAAAACAGGCATCTGATTGATGTGCGCTTCCTCCATCACATAAGGGTCTTTATCGCTCGTTGCGATGATACCTTCTCCCTTATACGTTAGGATTTGCATGCCGGCTTGCATGGCTTCGTGGTATAAAGTGGGTACAAGCGCAGGGTCGAGTGTCTTTTCAAATACGGTTTTTCCCGTCTTGCAATCTACAATTTTACCTCCATTGAAGGCCAGAATAAACCCACCATATCGTGCCAACTCAAGCTCTTCGGCCAATGGCATGATGCCAAACGTTGGCCGACCAGACGCTAATACGAGTCTAACTCCACGCTTTTGAGCTTCCATTAAAGCCGCTTTGGTACGTGGGGTGATTCGTTTCTCGCTGTTGGTTAACGTTCCATCGAGGTCAAGGGCTATTAGTTTATATTCCATATCTTATGATGCTTCATGATGAAAAGCACGACTTTGCCTTCCCATCTTTAATTGTTGATATTTTAAATCTACTTTTTACACTTGCTGTTCTTTATGCCAATGGCTCCAATCCCACGTCTTTTGACGAGAGTGTTACACTGCCATCTTCGCGCACATAGCATGGAATACAAACGTCACCAGTGGCTTTTTCTTCGTCAAAGGCTGGGTTGTTATCGCGCAATTTGAGAAATTCTTTCATGTCATGCACGTCTTCTCCGATATCAATCACTTTGAAATGAGGATTCCCAACAACCTGTTTCATCACGTGAGCGCAATAAGGACAGGTCTTCATTACATACATCTTAATCATCTTTTTACCTTATTTTATGTTGAAAATGAATTCTTTTTATTTAGAAACAACGTTCAAAAGCGAGGCGCATTCCATGTTATAATATCTGCAATGCGATAGCCGCGCAGGCTTCAGCATCGGCAAGTGCATGATGATGTTGAGTCAAATCATAACCACAACGGGCTGCAATGATGCCGAGGTTGTGGCGTCCTTGCGGCCAAACGCTACGCGATTTGAGCAGTGTGCAATGGAAGATATAGTCGGGATATGTCATCTGATAGCACTTAAAAACAGCCTTTAAACAACTCTCATCAAAGGCTTTGTTGTGGGCAACTAAGGGGAGTTGGTCGATGAGGGGCATGATTTTGCGCCACACTTCAGGAAAAATGGGGGCATTGTCTGTGTCGGCTTGTGTCAAGCCATGCATCTTTGTGTTCCAATAAGTGTAATAATCGGGCTCAGGATGGATAAGAGAATAGAAGCGGTCTGCAATCATTCCGTTTCGCACAATCACTACACCCACAGAGCAAACACTGGTTCTTTTGCCGTTCGCTGTTTCGAAATCTATTGCTGCAAAGTCTTTCATTATGACTGCAAATATAAGATATTTCGGGCAAATGTGCAAGGATACACCGATGGTTTACAAAGGAATGATGTGAACAAATCGCTGCAAATTTATCGTCTCATCAGATGATTTTCATTGCAGTTTGTTGCATCTAAGATAGTATTCTCATTTAGGATAGGGGCGCTTTCCTTTCTCCCCATGTTTTCATCCCATTTTTATGGTTTTGCAATCTCAGTCATTTCACCGAGCGATTTGAGCCATTTCACCGCGTAATCTCAGTCACTTTACCGCG
>BNJV01001168.1_pt1 | contig 57464 bp, 64 predicted proteins | sample 8540591 | NCBI WGS metagenome assembly BNJV01 (sample SAMD00202457, study PRJDB9452) | human saliva metagenome | host: Homo sapiens | reverse complement strand
CTACACGTCTGAAGATAATTATAAAAATGTATCTTGTTGAAAAATAAAGAAGTTACCTTGTTTATACAACTAAACTGGTAACGATTTGGAAACGAGCGAGCTACTTGGCTTCGCTGTTTTCTGCCTAACAAAGAACGCTTGTTATTCCGTTTGCAAAGATAATACTTTGTTACCGAATAACAAGCGTTTTTGATGAGATATTCTTTATTCTGCACTTTTTGTATGCTGCTATGTTTATATTCCCTTCCACGTTTCTTCTTTCTGTTAGCTTGGTATCTGAGTTTGCGCTGCCATGCAGCTTCGGTTAAGTCATTGCCTTGTGTACTTGGTGTAATCAAATCGCCTAACTCTTCCACAACTTCATCGGCTGCGCTAACGATGGTGTCTGCCACCGCACCAATGGGATTCTGTACTTGTGGTGTGTCATTGTCTCGTAAAATTAAGGAACGGCTTGGAGGTACGAGTTGATAACCTGTATCAGGGCGTTCTTTCCTTTCTGTCGGCTCTTGTACTGTTAGATGTGGTTTCCTTGGCTCTTCCCTGTTGGTTGGTTCAAAGTTTTTCTGCAAGGAACGGTAGCCGAACTCCCTGCCGATTTCGGAAGCCTTGAAGGATTGCCCTGCGTATGAGAACTTCAAGCCATAGATCTTGCCCAGCTTGTTTCTCATGCGCTCGATAACTACACCGTTCTTGTTAAGGTCATAGAGGAACATAGAGTGTCCCGTAACGCCTGTTCCTTTGTACTTATCAAGCAGGGCATAGCAGATTTGTTGTACTTGCTGTTTTGTCTGCTCTCTTATTGGACTGGCTTTTGGCTCCTGATGCTGCTTTTTCGCCTTGACCTCCTTTGCGATGGTCAAGCCTTTCTCTCTGCTTATTTCCTCCGACACTCTCGCTGCCCTGTTGCTCACAAAGGTGGAGTCATAGACTTCTCCGTATAGGTTGATACGGTTGGCAATGATGTGAATGTGTCTATTATCGGTGTCCTTGTGCGTTACCGCCACCCATTGGTGGTTGTCAAGTCCTATTCGTTTGGCAAACAAATGGGCTATCCGCATAAGTTCTGACACAGGTAGCTTTCTTTCGTCTTGTGGTGCGATACCGATTTCAATGCGGAGGAATTTATTCTTGCACCGTGTGTTGTAATCGCTGACCACTTTCATTTCTTCGTAGATAGTCTTCGGCTCCCTGCTGCAAAGATTATGGAAGGCAAGCCGACTACCGAGTTTGCCTTCCCTGAATATATAGTTCAAAGCTGTGCTACCATGCGCTATTGCCTTGCATTTACCTATCATCTCTCTTCATATTTAAGACCTTATATATCTCATCATCCACACGAAAATGAGGGTCGTAGAATCTCTTAAATGCCTCTTTGGCACATAGCGAAAGGTTCTTAGTGATATGTACCCACCTTTCATCCTTTACCTTGATAAGGTTAGAAACCTGCCCGTAGAACCTTCCTGTATGCTGGAGAATGGCAATGGCTTCCCTCTCATTTTCTGTCATCTTAGGAACGGCTGCCACCTCTCCATTTAGGAGCATTTCACGGCAGTAATCTGAGAACTTACGTCCCGCACTTTCTGCCTTTGACTTAATACGCTGCTTTTCTTCTAAGGTGCATCTTACCTTGATGAACTCTGTCTTGTTCATCTTCTGCTCTTCCTTATCCTTTGGCTGCCATCGGGCAGCTTTTCCTTTGTATCTATTCATATAAGTTTCCTTTGAAAGTTAATCATTTTAGATGATTTGTTATTGCTTAATTTCTGAACACTGACCGATGAGAACGGAGTGATTACGGTCTTATCTCCCCGATAGTCTGACGAGGGGAGCAAGAGCAGTTTGTGGGTACAAACTGACGTCTTGCAATGCTACCGAACAAACCATTTACGCTTAAAAACGTTTTATAGCTTAAAAACGAATGCCGTGCATTCTATGACTAACTGCATTCGTGGCATTCTCATAGAGAACTAAACCGAAGAAGAAAAGGTAGACCCTTTTAGCAAAAAAGGTAGACCTATTTGCTCGAAAAAGGTAGACCTATTTTTGAAGAAAGGGTAGACCTTTTTCCAGAAAAACCGTCTACCTTTTTCCTTGTGGTTTACAATCTTCTCCATTCCTCTATGTCCTCACCATATTCCTCCAGATGCTGACGCACGATGTTCTCAACGAAGCTTGAAAGGTTGCTGCCCCTGTCGCCTAATCTACGCACAATAAAGTCGGCACGCTCCTGTGTCTCCCTACTCAGATAGACTGCCTTACGGTTGTTTAACTTGGTCGGCACAAGATAGGCTTGCTTGTAGGCTTCGAGTGTTTTCTTTCTCATCTTGGCACTGATACGTTTCTGAACGGTTACGTTCTCAGCATTTCGTGCAGGCTCGGAGTGCATGGTATTCTCTGTGTCCTGCTTGTTTGTTCGTCTTTCTCTTTCAGGAACCGCAGTCGCTTCTTGTGAAGTAGATTCGTTCTCTGTTTCATCTTCCACACCCAAGAACCATGAAAGGTCTTTGTCGCTCATCATAGTTTCCTTTTCCATTTCTATTTCATTTTAAGTTTGACTTGTTTTGATTTCTTGTTTTGTCCTGTAATTGATATGTATGTCTGTTCTTGCGCTTTCCGTTTCTGCTGCTCACGGACACGGCTGACATGAAAATCGTTGAGATCCTTGAAGTCTTTGTAATGTATGTTCATGTCCTCAACATGAAAGCCTGTCTTTATGAAATATTGAACAGCCCTCCGTCCTGCTTCATCATTGTCAAGGAAGGCACGGATATGGGTAAGGTGTCGGTCATTCAAATAGCGGATAGTCCTTGCCACGTTGCTCACGGAGTTCATCACAAGGCAGTGGTTGGTAATCTCTTCTTTCATCGAAAGGAAGGAGAGGAAGTCCATGAAGCCTTCAAAGATACATACTGGCTCCGCTCTATCCGTGAATATCGGAGTAATGTCCTTCGGGGCTATCGTTCCCTTGAACGTCTTATCGTCCCGAAGCTCATAGCCGCCAGAGAGATTGGCAAAGCCGATGGCTTGATAGTGCCTGCCTCTTACCTCATAGCTGATACATTTGAGGAAAGGCATAGCCTTTTTCAAGTTGATACAGCGTTCCTTCGTAAGATAATCCTGTAAATGTGGCGGCAGGGTGTCTGATATTTCTATCAGTCTCCTTGCTCCATTTACAGCCATCACAGGCTGGGGATTATTTGGCACGAAGTCATTAAGAAAACTAGATGTGCCATTATCGGAAGCGTTCTGTCCCAAACGATGGATAGCTTCCGATAGCGTGCATCCCTCCATACGCATACAGAGGTCGATTATGCTTCCGCCCCTGCCTTCGGCATAGTCTATCCAAAGGTTCTTCTCAGTGTCCACCTTAAAACTCGGATGCGTTTCCTCCCTGAGCGGTGAACGGTACATGGCATAGGTCAGTGTTTTGCGGACAGGTTTGATACCTTTCCTTTCGAGATACTCCACGATGGGGTATCGTTTGATACGTGATAAATCTTCTTCTTTCATTGTTTTGATACTTTAATGGGTTGAATGATAATTATTTATGTTTGTCTGTTTTTATGGTTTTACCTTTTCCAAAGTTTTTCCCTCCAAACTTTTTCATCTTTCTTCTTACTACATACTATTCTGTGATAAGTGATTGATAATCAGTATTACTTTGTAGTATAAGACAATACTACACATTCTACTACATTTGGCTACTACAAGTTTGAAGGAGCGGGCATGGCAAGATTTTCCTAATCTTGTAGACATAGATGGGGCTACCACCATTTCTTCGTTTGCTCACCTTTATATATTCTGCTTTCTTCAAGGCTTCGCCCATACGCTTGGCAACAAGTGGCTGGTGAGTATAAATACCCAAATAGGTGAGTATCTCCGTAGTGGTCATTAACGAATAACTTTCATCCTCCGTTGGCTTTTCAAAACAACGCAACAAAAGCTCCATCTCTGCAGTTTGTACTTGAAAGTCCTCACTCTCTCTGTATAGTTCGGCAATCTCATCATCATCAAACCAATAGCGAAAACCTGACTTTAACAGGGCTTTGGCTTCAGCATAGACATTGTCCATTGAAATACGCTTGGCTTTCTCTATGTCTATGGAAAGAACTTCAAAGGGCAGAAAGCGTCTGCTGCCTGTCGGGTCTGTAAGAAAGTCGTTACCGTTCACCGATGCCACGAAGCTTGCCAAGTGGGGATGCTCCTCTACATACTTGTCATACGGCATACGGTACTTGACCATCGGACAGGTAATGAGGTTTTTCAGCTCGTTCTCATCCCGTTTGTTGAGGGCTTTGAGTTGATCGTCGATGTTTATGATGAGGTTTTGCCCTATATAGGTGAGCGTGTCCTTCTCCTGCGGATATATCTTGCCAGTGTAGCTATAGCCATGCAATGCAGGTGGGCAGAGCAAATCCAAGAATGTAGTTTTGAACTTGCCCTGCTCACCTGTCAACACAAGGCAGGTGTGGTTACGGCACTCACGGTCGTCCATTGCGTTGGCGACCACTGCCACGAGCCACTTGGTGAGGTACGGCAGCCACTTGTCAGAGTTGCGCACGACCACGCAACTTGCCAAGTGGGGAATAGCTTTCAGTGAAAAGGAAGGATTACTGCTTATATCCACCGATGGCAACCTTTTGAAATACTCCTGTATGGGATTGACACGTGGAGAGAAGCTACTTTCTATAATGGAATAGAGGTTGTCAGAAGATGTAATAATCCCCACATCGTTGTCAAGTTCCCTGCGGAGCGTGTTAATTTCATAGCGACCGACTTTTGTATATATGCCGCTGTTCCTACTTCGGTATTCGGTTCTTCCCAATACTGTATTGTATCTGAACTCGTAGTGTGTGGAGAGGTAGTTTCTATCTCTGCGTTCTTGGATGAGCTACCCCTGCGATGAGGATTTCTTCTGTTATCTATATTGCCTGCATCTGCGTTCTTTTTCATTATTTCCTTGAATTGGTTTCCAAGAGTGAAGTTAGGGTGAGAATGCGTAACTTCCAAGCATTCAAAGCCTTCTTGCATAATGTTGCATCTGTCTGCTGCAAAATTCTTAGGGAAACAGGCTGTTAAAAAGAGCATTTATCGCCTCATTAAGCAAAAAACGGATGACAGGAAAGATAGGTTAGTAGAAATACGGATGTCGTTGTTTGCTTTCAGATGCACTCTTTTGCTTTGATTACCTTATTAACCTCATTTGTGCAGTGGCAAGAACATCAATCTGTCTCTTTTGTCCTTGTCATAGCGCCACAACTGCCACTTGAATGAAAAGTGATGGAATAAGAAATGCCCGATATTAATTTTGCATAAGACAAGCTGCGCTCGGCAAAGGATAAGTGAACTTTCCTCTGTACTCGCTTGCATTGTCTTTGCAACAAAAGAAGAAGACGGGGCAGGAAAACGCAAATGCGAACCGATGATGTGGATTGCTTTTTCCTCATTCTTCCCGATCCTTCCCTGTTGTTCTTCACGGCTTTGAGAGGTGTACGCACGTCATTACCTTTGCCGATGGAAACAGGAAGGACCTGAAACAATAAACAATAACAAAATATGATTATGAACTATTACATCATTACGGAAACCAATTGGGCAAAGCTTCGGGATGAAATCTTGAGCCTTGCGGAATGCTGCTACAAGGCATTCGGAGAGAAAAGCAAGCACACGGACTGGCTGCACAACGGCGATGTGTGCCAGCTGCTGAATATCAGCAAACGCACCTTGCAGCATTATCGTGATACGGGCGTGCTGCCGTTTACGCAAATCGGACACAAGTGCTATTACAAGCGCGAGGATGTGGAAGCATTGCTTCTTACGAAATTGAACAAACCTAAAAAAACAGACAGATATGATGGAAACAGCAAGAGACTTGAACATGGAGACGGACGAGATGCAGCTGGTTGTCTCAGCGTTGAGAGGTGTAGGAAAACGGATTGTGGAAGTGGCACAGACACACAAGCCACTCTTTGCAGGCGAACTTTTCCTCACAGGAAAGGAAGTGTGCGAGCGGCTGTATATCAGTCCCCGTACCTTGCAGGACTACCGAGACAGGAAGATTATACCCTACACGCAGTTTGCAGGGAAGATACTCTACAAGGCTTCGGACTTGGAAAGGATGTTGGAGGAGAATTACTATTTTAAGTCCATTTGAATTTAGTATTATAATTCGATTAAAAAAATACCTATTAATAAGTATTGCCAGTATAGAATTCTTCCCATACCTTTGTATCCAAAATTGAATTAATGATGAAAAATATCACACAGCCGCATAAAGGCAACAATAAAAGGAGCGTACTGTTTTTTTAACAGTACGCTTTTTTTATGAACAAAACTGAACGATGTCCGTTAATAAAAATAGTAATGAAAATATTAAAAGAAGATATAAGAAACAAGATTGTCGCAGCAGCTCGCAATGAATTTATTAAAAAAATGGCTTTAGAAAAAAACTTCGATGCGAACAATTTCGGCAAAAATCGGGAGTTACCTTAGGTAATATATACAATTATTTTTAAGACAAAGGATGATATTTTTTTATACTGTCCTTAGACCTTTACTTATAGTCTTGGATGAAAGGATGTCCTCCTATCGCATAGAACATAACAAAACAGATAAACTTCACTTCTCTATACAAAATCAAAAAAAGATTTGCTAAGAGAAACGCTTAAAATAATTTTTCTTATATAAAGAAGAATTAAAGTTATTACTCTTTGAATCAAAAAGGTACTTCTGTAGAGTTTTTCCGTGAAAATTTTATCGAAGAACAAGTTGCAATAAGTAAAGAATATATTGATCAAATGCAAAAAGTCTATCCACAAATACAAACAAAAGTTTCGTCACTATTCTTTCGGATTTCCTCTTCCACATGGGTAACGATCATCGGAGAGATTGTCTCAAGCACAGAAATCTGCAAGGAAGAGGTAAAAACAGGTCTTATCTGAATACATACGCTATAATACGGCAGGATGGCGAGAACTCATTAATCCATAAAATTATGAACAGATTATTCATCGTAACGATACTGTGTTTGTGTACAACAGTTTTGTCTGCCCAAAATATATTACGTGGGAAAATCATAGATAAAGAAACAGGACTTCCCATATCTGGGGCATACATATCAATCAAAAAAACACAAAACAGAAAAACAGTTTCTGACAAAACAGGCAATTATCAAATTGACATTCTCTCAAATGGAACATGTATCGTTGAGGTTTCATTTGTTGGATATAAACGAGTAAGGCAAGTCATTGTGTTAAACGGCAATATCACAAAAGACTTTTTCTTAGAATCATCAGCGAACGTCCTTAACGAAGTTGTAGTGAGGGATCTTCCCAGCAGGCGGAAATAAACCGCATTCGGCAGAGTCCTATGGCTGTAACCGTAGTGGACGGATCCAAGTTGAGGGGACGTTCAAGCGGTATAGAAGAAATTCTCACAAGAACGTCTGGCATCAAGGTGAGAAAGTCAGGCGGATTAGGAAGTGCCTCTCGCATATCTGTACATGGGCTGGAGGGTAAGCGAGTCGCTGTCTACATCAATGGATTTCCTTTAAATAGCCCTGACGGTTCCTTTGATATTAACGATATTCCGATTGATGTAATTAAGTACATAGAGGTGTACAAAGGAATCGTTCCTGCAGAATATGGCGGTGATGGACTTGGTGGTGCTATCAACATAGTGACACGAGAGGATGAATGTGACCTAGTAGGTTTTACGCAGGAATTGGCATCATTCGGGACATTCAAGACACTTGCAAGTGCCCAGAAACTTTTTGCAAAATCTGGAATATTATTCAATATTGCTTTCTTCAGGAACAAATCCAAGAACAATTATATGATGTCATGGCCAGTGTTTGAGACTAATCTACCTGCTTCTGAATACAGAAAGGTGAGACGAAACAATGACTATTATGACGCAGAATTCTATCATGTGGGCATAGGGTTTTAGAAAGCAATACTTCGACAAACTGGATTTGGAATGTGCTTTTTACAGGAATAAGAAAGGCATACAGTCTCTCAACTTTGACTCTCGATATGCCTATACAAAAAAAGTCTTAATATTATGCCTACTTTGAATTTGGAGAAGAAAAAAATTTCATTTTCAAAGATTTGGAGCTGAAAAAAACACTTGTTGTTCCCATCATACGTTCTAACATGACGGATACGGCAACTACAAGAACGCAATGGGATGGGACGGTCACGCCAGCTAATGGGGAGACAGAGGATAATCTTTTCAACGAGTCCCATGACTGGCAATTTGAGTTGCGAAATAAATTTAACTTGAAATATACACTTGGACGACATACTTTCAATCTGAATGATCAATTCGTATTCTCGGACTATAGACCTAAGGACGATCGTATGAATGAATACCTTGGCTTCGACCCCAGTTCATTTCCCAGCAAAATGACTTCAAACAACATCGGACTAAGTTATTTGTTTGCTTCTTCTAATAATCGCTTTTCAGAATTCCTTGACAATAAGCATCTATTATCTGAAGTCAAAAATCTATAGAACAAGCGATGCTTTGTCAAAAGACAAGACAGAAAGCGTATTCGCTCCCAAGCAGACCAACGTGAACAAAACGTATTATGGCTTTAGCGAAGGGCTTAGCTATGAATTGTGGAAAGGTGTGAGGGGAAAAATCTCGTTTTCACACAATGTAAGAATTCCTGATACGGGAGAATTATTCGGAAACGGAATGAGTATCAAACCTTCTGTAAATCTTCAGCCAGAAGTTGGAGATAATTTGAACATTGGGGTCATCATGGACAAGAGAAATCTATTGGGGCTTACTCGTGTGCAATGGGAAACAAATTTTTATTATATGTATATGAAGAATATGATAAGACTTTTTCCCCGCTGACATCCGTTCCATATACATAAACTTAGGAAAGACAAGTACGCTTGGTTTCGATACTGACTTAAAGGTAGATATAACCCCAAACGTCTATGCATACTTTAATCTTACATTGCAGGATATTCGAGACCGTCAAAAATGGTTAAACGATGAGAAAGGTTCGGATAATCCTACGTATGACAAAGCATGTTCCCAACATACCTTCATTCTATTACAACTATGGCATGGAATATCACGTTGAAGGTTTGTTGGGAAAGACGGAGTTGTCCAGAGTTTATGTTGATGTTTCTCATGTCGGAGAATTCGATTGGGGCTGGCAAATGAGCACACTGCCCGACCAACGAAAGAAATGGATCATTCCTTCCAACGATGTGTTTACCATAGGGGCTTCAACAGTCATTTTGGCATAACAATGTTTCTCTGAGTTTCGAGGTCGAAAATATTTTTGACAAAGAGAACTACATGGAATTCAAAAATGCCACTGCAAGGCAGAACCTTTAAAGGCTAAATTGCGTTTTTAATCTGTTCCGAGACAAAGTCTCAGGAGGAGCTATGAGTATGTAAATTCTTATTATTCATTTCAAAAAATTATAGTCAAAATGAAACATTATTTCTTAGTCGCAGCCACGGCGCTGCTTGTGTTATCAGGTCTTTCCTCATGTAGTAAAGACTCTCCAGATGTTCCTCCAACACCACCAGCGAAGTCCGAGGCAGGATTTGTGCATAGCGTGAATATTGGAGAGAACACATATGTCAGTCTGTTCAAAGACTTGACAGTTGGTTCGCTCAATACGGACAATGCTTTGGTGTTTGCCAAGGGTGCATTTTCATTTGTGCATGGTGGCAAGGTATATGTGACTGACACGGAACACCTCTACAAATATGCACCAAAAGATGGCAAGCTCGTCCAAGAGGGCACGACTATGGTATTTCCAAGTGGTGCTAAGGCAACGTACATCACGTTCGCATCCAATAAGAAGGCATATGTTTCTTGCCTTGGTATAGGAAAGGTGTGGATTATTGACCCATCCTCAATGACGAAGACAGGAGAAATAGACTTATCCGACTATTCCTTGGGAAAGTCCTCTGGTGACAATAATCCTGAACCGTCTGCCTCTGTTATCAGAGATGGAATTTTATATGTGTCACTGAATCAAATGAAGTCTGCTTATTCTTGCGAAACTGGAGCCTATGTTGCATTAATTGACACGAAAACAGACAAGCCAATAAAACTTATTAGTGACAGTCGCGTCACGATGTCGTCCAGTGGAACACCTGCTGGTGATCCGTTTGTGGACGAGAAGGGTGATATCTATTTCTATTGCGTAGGAATGTTCGGTTATCAGAAGGGGGCAAAGGAAGGCTTCTTGCGCATTAAGAAGGGAGAACAGGAGTTTGACAAGTCTTATTGCTTTACCCTTGCAGATGTAAATCTGGATGGTGTAAAAGGAGGTAAAACTTCATATGCCTATAATAAGGTATATGGTGGAAACGGAAAGGTTTATGGATACCTAAATATTCCTGGGGCAGCAAGCAACCCACCAGATTACGTTCATGATAAATCGTTCCAGCCTTTTGAGATTAATCTCTATGATAAGACTTGCAAGAAGATGAACTTCTCAGGAACTACAGGCTGGGCGGCATCCATTTGCAAGTCGGGCAATGACATCATCTTCGGCATGTCAACAGACCAAGGTACGGGTTATTTTGTCTATCACATGAAAGATGGAAGCTATGAAAAATTGAAGGTAAAGGTTTCCGGAGCACCCTATATGTTGCATGAGCTTAAATAGTTGTAATAGAATATTACTTATGATATTTATTGGGACATAACCCCAACATCTAAAAAGAATGTGAACTTCTTGATTAGAAACTTTAACCTCCTCAAAACAAGGAAAAAGAGCTGTATCGTTACTCATTATAGGGTTTGATACGGCTCTTTTTAGTTTATGTGTTATAAACTATAAATTCTCATGGTTGTGCTTTTTAGTTTTTATACACTGTCAATTCAGTTTTAATAAAAAAATCTTTTTTTGTAGTAGCGTAGTAAATAATTGAAAGAATATTCGTATATCAATAAAAATTTTTAATCCTTTTTCTTTCAACGTATTATACCTTATTGTAGTTATGTAGTAAGATATAATCAATGAAAGAAAAAGAAAATATAATCATCAGGTATCCGTCTTTCCTATTAAGAATATCGGTGTTATTATGGATGTAGGTTTCTGCAATCTCTGACATACATGTTTCCTGAAGAAGTGTGCTTCCGTACTGTCCAATTGATAAGACAAGGCGATGATGATTGTGAGTGGATAAAGCGGAGCATAACCTCGCAGTCGTCCGTTCACGTAGACTTCCTGCTCCCCTGTATCCCTTTCGTCGGGTTGCAGGGAGAGACTTTTAGTAGAAGTTGCAGACGATGGTTGAGCTTCCTCCATGTTACACCGAAGAAATCTACCAGTTCGCTCTCTGTCATGGCGATTTTACCTTTGCCTTTGCGAATGATTTGCATATTGTCGCCCCACTCGAAATAGCTACGGTCTTTTTTAGTTTGATAGTGATAGGTATTCATACGGCTTCCTCCTTCGTTTCCTTTGTCTGATGTTTCCTTATCAACCTATCCATATCCTCAGAAATCTTATTGTCCGTCACCTGTGCATAGATTTGGGTGCTTGATATGGAGGCGTGCCCCATCATCTTGGCAATGCTCTCGATGGGTATCCCTGCACTTAAACTCATTGTACCGAAAGTGTGCCTTGCCATATGATAGGACAACCGTTCTCTGATACCGCAAGCCTTTCCCACGATGCTCAGCTTTGCACTCATCACGCTACGGCTACAAGCACAGTGAAAGATAAAGTCGTCACCTTTTTCTTTCACTGTCTGCATTTCTTTCATGCTGGGTAGTTCTTCCTTACATTGATCGATGATGGCCTCCGCTATCGGGTGCAGGGGCACAACAAACTCCACCTTTGTCTTCTGCCGTTCTTTTCGGATATATTTCTGTCCGTCGGCTGCCGTTTGAATGTGTCCAAATTGCAAATGTTCCATATCAGCAATAGCCAAGCCCGTAAAGCATGAGAAGATAAATATCCGCCTTGCTTGTTCTGCTTCCTTATCAATTACTCTCAATGCCATGAGTTTGGCAACATCGCTCTTTTGCAGAAAGCGTATCTTCTGTTCCGCTTTCTCATACTTGGCATTCTCAAAAGGATTGCAACGAATGAGCCTATGGCTGACCGCACGATACATCAGCCTACTCAGCCAACAAAGATAACGATTCATGGTTGCTGATGCCAAGCCTCGTCTTTTCAGATAGAAACGGTATTCTTCAAACAAGTCTTCCGTTATAGTGGCTATGACTATATCCGTCATTCCCTTATCCTTTACAAATTCCGTAAGTAACTTATCTGAATAGAGAAGATTCTGATAGGTTCCCTCAACTCTCGATTTGCCCACGCACTCTTTAACGGATTGCAGTTCTGCTTTGCTCATGGCAAGAAGTGTTGTCGGCATGGTGGCTATCCTCTGCAAACGGTTTTTAAGCAGTTCCACACTTACCACTCCGTCCTTTATCAATATCTCCTGATAGGTCTTTTCTACAAGTTCTTTGAACTCGCCGATTCTTTGATTGGTTTTCTTGTCGGTTGTCAGTCCCTGTCGGCTATTCCACTCGGAGGATTTGCACTGCTCGCCTGTGGTAATGGCGATGCTTTTTCCGTCTATGGTGATACGGCAGAGAATGGCGGTCTTGCCGTCTGCCTTTATTTTCTGTCTGTTGATATAGAACAGTATCTTAAATGTACTTCTCATAAAAAATCTTGGTTAAATGGTTAAACGCAAATCTTCGGTGAAAGAAAGGAAACGGTTAAACTCCTCAAAGAGTTTCTGCGGTGTTACTTTTGCATAACGTTCGGTCATACTTACGTTCGTATGTCCGAGCATCTTGCTCACCGTTTCAATAGGTACGCCCTGCTCCAATGTGATAAGTGTGGCAAAGGTATGCCTTGCAGTGTGCGTAGTAAAGGGAAAAGAAATGTCTGACCGTAATCGCAAGGCTTTGAGACAGGACTGATAAGTGGAATATTTGAAGTAAGGGATCAGTGTTTCCCTTTCATCGCTGTGCATTTTCTGTATTAATTGAACTGCTTCGGGCAATAGCTTGATACGACAAAGCACACCTGTCTTCTGTCGGTTGAACTTTAACCAAAGACAATCCTCATCGTCACGGATAAGATGCTTCTTGCTTAGTTCTATCAAATCACAATAGGCTGCACCGGTATAACAGGCGAAGAGAAACACATCACGAGCGGTTTCCATTTCTTCTTCCAATTCATCAAAACGGAGTGCCTTCAACTTGTCCAATGCTTCTTGGTCGAGAGTCTTGGGCGCTTTCTTGTCTCCCCGTTCTATATGGACTTTGTCAAACAGAAGCGTATCAGCCAACCCCTCACGATAAGCTAGCCTGCAGACGGTCTTCAAATCTGCTGCAACTCTGAAAAATGTGCTTTGCTGATGACCGAGATCACCGAGACAGAACGCCTGCAACTCATAGATAAAGCTTTCTGTAAGCTGCGAGAAAGCCAAATCCGAAACATGATACCTCCTCTGAATGAACTCCTGTAATCGTTTCCGAGTGGAATGATAGGCGTACATAGACCCTTCCTTGATGTCTATACCGATATGGCTTTCCTTCTCCTTGATGAGCATATCCAGCCTCTCGATAAGCATACATCTTGCCTGTACACTGCCTTGAAACAGTTCCTTTACATCAGTTGCATCAAATGGCTGTCCTTTGGCAATTAGCGACTGATAGGCAGATTGAATGGAAAGCAACAGATTCTCCAATCTCCCATTAATTTCTACCGCCTCACGGCTCTTGCCATCCATTCTGCTCTCACGTGAATTCCATAAGTCAGGATTGCAGGAGAGTTTACAACTGAACTGGGCAATGGAACGCCCAATGGTAATACGTCCCATAATCGGAGCTTTCCCCGATTTGTCAAGCCCGCTCTTTTTAAGGTAGAGCAACACCTTCATTTTCTCTGTTTTCATACGCTTTAATATTTGTGGGCAAAATTACCCGAATTAAAGCGTTCCTCACATACGCAGAAAACTGCTGACCAAAGCAACAGCCACACTAGCGAAAATAATTCAGTTACCGAATGCTATACCATCGTTACCTACATCAAAACAAGGTAACGCTCTGGTAACTGAACTTCTGCCTAAATCTGCATATTCCTGCCCTTTACAAACAGAGCAGTATTATGCAAATCATTTCGTTTCCCTCTCATTATCAGTTAGTTTACATCAGCTTCGATATCTCTTCTTTTTCATTAATTAGTTACGAGCGTATAATTGATTATACACACTTGTATAACTCCTTCTACACGCCTGTATAATCTAATAGAGTAACGCTCTGAAGGGTGTAGAGATACTTATGAGAGGCGATGGGAGATACTTAAAGGGATGTGCGGAGGGTGGTTTACACCTCGACACATCCCTTTAATCCTGTTGAAAGTAAGGTTTGTTATGTGCTAAGCCGACTTATGCTATCAGCCATTTGTCTATACATCTCTTCTCAAGCGAGAAGTTAACACCAATCTTGAAGAGCTGTCGCTTGTCCATTGCAAAGGGTTGAGCATAACCTTTCTCATCGATTTGCTGCAGTGCAACATCAGCCGAACCATCAAGTTTAAACTCGACAATATAGACGTAATCATTCGTCTCAATCGTCAAGTCCATACGCCCATTACTGGTCGTCTTCTCGAAACTCTGTAATCCAATTGGGTACTTCATCTTCTGCCTCCTTACTCTTTTTATAATGCTAAAAGGACTTACCTAAGTCGCAGAGAAAAGCCTGTTACTTGTGGCGATTGGCTCTTTGCTGGCGGTACTTAGCCTTTTGCTTAGCACTGCCAGAGCCGTGCGCACCAGTAATATACTTCTTCTTCTTAGCTTTAGTCTTTACTTTCCCATCATCATTCTTGGGCTTTGATGCACCTCGGAAGACCATTCCTCCTTCTATAATATCATCTATCTCGCTCATACAAAATCGGTTTAATGATGGAATAAACGTACTCCTGTGAATGCCATTGCGATACCATATTTATCGCAAGTATCGATGACATGGTCGTCACGAATGCTGCCACCAGCCTGTGCAATATACTCCACTCCACTCTTGTGGGCACGTTCGATGTTGTCACCGAAGGGGAAGAAAGCATCCGAACCGAGTGCTACTCCTGTGTTCTTAGCAATCCATTCCTTGCGTTCCTCACGTGTAAGAGGCTCTGGGCGAGTGGTAAAGAACTGTTGCCAAACCCCTTCTTGCAATACGTCCTCATACTCATCTGAGATGTAAACATTGATGGTGTTATCACGATCGGCACGACGAATACCCTCCTTGAAAGGTAGGTTCATCACCTTTGGACATTGACGCAACCACCACTCATCAGCCTTATTACCAGCCAAACGAGTGCAGTGAATACGACTTTGCTGACCGGCTCCGATACCGATAGCCTGCCCATCCTTCACATAGCAAACAGAGTTACTTTGTGTGTACTTCAGTGTGATGAGCGAGATAATAAGGTCGCGTTTTGCCTCTTCGGTGAACGTTTTATTCTTTGTAGGGATATTCTCGAAGAGCGCAGGATCATCTAGTTTCACCTCGTTCCTGCCCTGTTCAAAGGTAATACCAAACACTTGCTTGTGCTCGATAGGGGCTGGTGTGTAATTCGGATCAATCTTTATAACGTTGTAACCACCCTTGCGTTTCGCCTTGAGAATGTCTAGTGCTTCAGGTGTAAAGTCAGGTGCAATCACACCATCACTCACCTCACGTTTGATGAGCAAAGCCGTTTCCTTGTCACAAGTATCACTAAGTGCACAGAAGTCGCCATACGAACACATACGGTCGGCACCACGTGCTCTTGCGTATGCACTAGCCAATGGTGTCAACTCGAAGTCGACGTCATCAACGAAGTAAATCTTCTTTAGTGTGTCACTAAGAGGCAGTCCTACGGCAGCACCAGCAGGGCTAACATGTTTGAACGAAGCTGCTGCGGGCAGTCCAGTAGCAGCCTTTAATTCCTTAACGAGTTGCCAACTATTAAGCGCATCAAGGAAGTTTATGTATCCTGGACGCCCACTAAGAACAGTGATAGGGAGTTCGCCTTCCTCCATATAAATACGTGAAGGCGTTTGGTTCGGATTGCATCCGTACTTAAGAGCTAATTCTTTCATATAACTTATGTGGTATATGTGATTGGTGCTACAAAGGTAGCGAAAAAAATAATTGAAAAAGCCCTTTCTCCTTCGTTGTTATTCGATAAAAAAATCACTGCTATGCTTTTGTTCCTTTTATAGAAAAAAATAGTAATTTTACAGCCGTAAATAACAGTATTAACAGATGGAGAATAGGGATGTTAGCGTTGCTCCTGATGACTTCTTTAACGTCTCTAACTCCTTTTTAAATCTTAAAGACATGCACGCATTACACACAGACAAGGCTCCTGCAGCAGTTGGACCTTACAGTCAGGCAATCGAAGCCAATGGTTTCATCTTTGCATCTGGTCAACTTCCTATCGATCCAGCTACCAACGCTTTCGCTGAAGGAGGTGTGAAGGAACAGACTCGCCAATCAATTACTAATGCACAAAACGTACTGGCGTCAGCTGGTGTTGACCTATCTCATGTTGTGAAGACAACCGTTTTCCTTTCTGATATGGATAACTTTGCAGCGATGAACGAGGTATATGCCGAGTTCTTCAAAGAGCCTTATCCAGCACGTTCGGCAGTAGCTGTAAAAACCTTACCAAAGGGTGCCTTGGTGGAAGTTGAGTGTATTGCTGTAAAGTAAACATAGCCTCACCCCCAGCCCCTCTCCGAATAGAATAACCCCACCTAACCTCCCCCAAGGGGAGGAATACCTAACGGGAGCAGGTGAGAAGAAGCTCACTCCCCAACCCCTCCGAATAGAGAGGGGAGTGAAAGCTATTATTTGCAGATGAGGGGGCGTCTCGTTGGTGTGAAGAAAGGCTCTCTTGATAGACGAAACGCCCTTCTCAAATGGAGAAGGGCGTTTCCTTCTTTTTGCCCTTTCGTTATTACGATTCGTGTTACTATGTTCCTCTGTCCTAATAATATGTCATTCAACCAATATGTCTTTTATGTCATTTTTGTCTTTTAAAAACAAGTTCCTCTGTCTTTAAAGTATGTCATTCAAACAATATGTCCTTATGTCATTTTGTCTTTAAAACAAGTTCCTCTGTCTTTAAAGTATGTCATTCAAACAATATGTTCTTATGTTATCATGTCTTTAAAATATGTTCCTCTGTCAGAGGTAACTAATCTATAAAAAAAGCATAAAAGACCCGAATTATATCCAACTAGATTTTGTTTTCTACATAATTATATGTACCTTTGCACGCCGTATCAACTTAGGATAACGGGAAAAGCTATTATTTTTAGGAGGAACTAATAGATCATTAAAGGAGGAAATAATAATTATTCATGAGACAACTTAAGATTTCTAAGAGTATCACGAACCGTTCCAGCGAGGCTTTAGACAAGTATCTTGTTGAGATAGGACGTGAGCCGATGATTACAGTTGATGAGGAGATTGAACTCGCACAAGAGATTCATAAGGGTGGACGAAAGGGCGAACGCGCAAAGGAGAAGCTGATAAAAGCCAACCTTAGGTTCGTTGTTTCTGTGGCAAAGCAGTATCAGCACCAAGGTCTCTCACTAACCGATCTTATCGACGAGGGCAATATTGGTTTGGTAAAAGCAGCCGAGAAGTTCGATGAAACTCGTGGTTTTAAGTTCATTTCATACGCTGTGTGGTGGATTCGTCAGAGCATTCTGCAAGCCATCGCAGAGCAGAGTCGTATTGTGCGATTGCCTCTTAACCAGGTTGGTGCTATATCAAAAATCAACCAGGTAACGAATGAGTTTGTGCAGAAACACAATCGTCGTCCCTCAATTCATGAGCTTGCTGAGCTTACAGGTATTGATGAGGCGCGTATTCGTCAGAGCCAGAGTGCGGACAACCATCACATGAGTATTGATGCACCATTTAGTGATGACGATGATAACTCCATGAGTGATATGCTCTCTTCTGGTGATGATTCTCGTACGGATAAGGGCGTTGATTTTGAGTCAATGTCAGATGATTTGCGTGCCGTTCTACAGAATACTCTGAAGGACAGAGAGATTAAGATCGTCACAGAATGCTTCGGTATCGGTTGTCAGGAGAAGGGTTTAGAGGAGATAGGAACCGAGATGGGACTTACTCGTGAGCGTGTTCGTCAGATCCGAGAGAAGGCTATTGAGAAGATACGTGAGAGTGGTAATGCCCGTGTGTTGATGAAGTATCTAGGTTAAAGAAGCGTTCCCTTGCAATGAGGAGACAGCTATAGGAAAAGAGAAAAGCCCTACAACGATTGTTGTAGGGCTTTTTTAGTTGTTGATAAAAGGAGTTTATCTTTTCCCCAATACTCCTATTTGATTTTGAGGAGGGTAAATGTTGTTGATGAAAGATTAATTACCAGAGGGCAACCTTACCAATCGTCCCCATGTCTAGAGATACTGGTATATTCATTGCCTTAAATACTTTTGCAAGTGTACTAAACGTTATGCTTTTGCCTTTCTCTAGTCTGGAGATTTGTGCCTTTTTGCACACCCTACGCGATGACCAAGCTCTTCTTGCGTTAGATTTTGAGCTTTTCTAGCTATTTTGATAGCCTCTCCAATCTTATACGCCTGCACTGCCTCTGCTACATCTTTCTCAAAATGCATCTCGTTCTGGAGTGCCTTTTTTGCCTAATAACTCGTCTTGTACTATATCAAAGTCTTTTAGTTTCATCATATTGTCTTTGTTTTCTTATTATTAAAATATTCCTGTCTTAGTCTCTCTGCCTTGATTATTTCTTTTAAGAGGAGTCTTTTGGGTCTTTTTTTATAATACCATGAGTTGCAATAATTAAAGTCTCTTCTTCTTTATCCCAAAAAGGCGAATAAGCGATAAGCAAGTTTGTTAGATAGTGTTCGAAACTCCCATATCTCTGAGTTTTCTAACTTCTTGAAGAGTTCTTTATTACGTTCTCCTTCTTGGATGCGGCGTATATTATACATCATTTTCCGCCTTGCCATAACAGGGAGTGAATATAGAAACTCTTCTGCTTCTTGTGATAAAAAGAGTTTGAAATAATCGTTCATATTCAGGTTATTTGATGCTACAAAGATAATAAAAGTTTCTTATATAGGAAACTTATAATGGTCTTTTTATAAAAAGGAAGGCAAATGTTGTTGATGAGAATATTAGGTTTTCCATGCTTTTTGTTTCCCAGTTGATAGCATTCCGATGTTTTGGAAGGTTATACCATGTGGCATTTCTGCACGTGAGAGTTGGGGTTTAAGCCATGTGAGGAGTTCTTCTTCTGTCAAGGATGAGGGTGAGGTACATTCAACTTCAGCCCGTATTATATTACCAAAGAGTGGATGAGGAACGGCAAAGACACGCACAGCAATGATGGAAGGGTGGGCAAGTAGCACCTGTTCTATGTGTTCTGGGTGGACGTTCTCACCCCCACATACCACCATTCGGTCGGTTCTACCTCGATGAAAAATAGTACCCTTCCGGATTCTGAAAGACCAAGTCTCCTGTGCTTTGCCATTGGTTCTTGCGTCCAGCCATAGCCCAACTCGAACGTACCCATAGTTCACCCACATGCTCCTCGTTGGCTTCCTTCATCTTACATCTTACTCCCCATATTGCTTTCCCAAGCGTTGTTTCGTCGAAAGCAGCCAACTCTTGCGGAGTAGCAAGTAAGAAGAAGCCCGCTTCAGAAGTGCCATAGAGATTGTAAAGAACATCCCCCAGTTGTTGATGAGTAGTTTCGATGAGCTGCTTTGGAAGTCGGTCACCTCCACAGATGAGGCATTTCAAACTCTTCATTTGTGCTTTTGCACCTTCTACCAGCCATAGTCTTGAAAGCATAGCAGGCACGATGGGCATTACTTCAATGTGTTCGTTCTGGATAATGGATAGTGTTTCTTGCACGAGGAAACGCCTTTGTAGACAGATCTTCTTACCCATTAAGAGTGAAACAATAAGTGTGGCAAGTCCGAAACCATGATAGAAAGGTAAAGAGATGAGCACACTTTCATAGCGATAAATCCCTATTTTGTGGAGCAGGGCGATGAGAGGAGGGAGGAAGGACATGATGGCTGGACGTCGAGCCACAGCCTTGTAATTACCACTCGAACCACCCGTATGAATGATAATCTTTGTTCCTTGGAACATACGAGGGAGCTTCATTTTGCCTTTCTTGTAGTCCCTATATATAATAAGGTGGTGTAGTTCCTCTGTTGTTACAGCTTTACAAGTTATTTGTTGAGGCTTTTTCTATCAGTTCATTATCGTATAGAAAGAGTTGATAATGATGTTTTCTCAGATATTCTAAAAAGCTGATCTTGCGGCATGTCAGTGTTCAACAAGGTTATATGAGCACCTATTCGGGAGAGAGCAGGGAGCAGTAAGGACAGGATGAGGCTGTTACGTCCTAAAAGAGCAACGTTCATCTTGGGGCGTAGTTGGTATTGTGTATAGAGCAGTTGAGCCAATGTTTGTGCTTTCTCGTATGTTTCTTGATATGTTAGAGAACCTTCTTCATCCTTTATCGCACAGCGATTTGGATAGAAATGAGCAGCGAAACGGAGTAGAGCCATCAAACTCATTCCTTCTGAAAGCAAGTATTTTGCCCAGTAGAATAACCCTTTTGGCGAAAGAATATGTAGTCGATAAAGGATGAGAAGGAGGTTTCCTAATGTTTTAATCTTCATAGTTTCTGATAGAAAAGACGGATAATAGGAGCAATGACACGCGTAATGGGAATAGAGAGAGTAGCCCACCAGGGTTGGTAACAAAACTTCTTTCCTATGCAGAGGCGCAAGAGAATCTTAGCAGCATTGGCTGGATTGTAAGCTGGAAGATTACGATATTGCCTGTTAACATCCGACATCTGTGTGTGAACCAAGGGCAGGTAAGCCACATGAACACGCACCCCTAACTCTTTTAACTCTATCCTTGCTGTGTCAAGCCATGCGTTGGCGGCAACTTTGGAAGCGTGATAAGCCGACCAACCTGGTGCCATTGGATAGAGAGAACTTACGGAGGATGAGTAAACGATATGCCCTTTATTTGTTTGCAAGGCAGGTAATAGTGCGAGTGATAACGCCACAAAGGATCGATAATTGAGGTCCATTGTGCGGTCATAGTCGTGCAATCGGTCTATTGCCAGTGCGATATTGCGATGAATGGATTTGCCTGCATTGCAGAAAAAGATAGTCCACTTGTGGCATATCCTTGCGTAGTCTTTTGACAGAGACGGTCGAGTTGCTCCCTATCACGGAGGTCTATCGCACAATAATCCGCATGACTCCCTTGTTCCTTAGCTTTCGTACAGAGCATTTGTAACTCCGCCTCACTGCGTGCAATAAGAAAGATGTTTGCGCCCAAAGAGATTAATTCCTCTGTCAGAGCACGCCCTATCCCGTGGGATGCACCCGTAACGATTGCCCACTTCCCACGCATTTCCTTTGCCACTACTTGGCGTTTTAAATGGATGGGCGGATAGGCTATTGCAGTGCTGATAGCCATTAACTTGCTTTTGATAGATGCTCTCATGGGTACATTCCTCTCTTTTTGTTTCTAAGAGCCAACGCTATTCTATATAAGAATCATTCGGTTCCTTACCTTATTATAATAGGTGTTTAAACCATCTCAAGACTATAGTGTTGATAGTCACGGATGATGGTATAAAGGAATTTCTCATTACCCGTTTTCGTGTCAGAGATGCCTAAGTGTTCCCGAACTTTAGGTGCTAAGGTGGCAATTCGACGCTCCCTATCAGGTCCATAGTCAGCATCGAGCGTGCGTTGTATAACCTCTATCTGATTGAGCGAAAGGTCTTCTGCCTGTGGATAGACGGGTTTATAGTTGCGATCAAGATACGAGAACTCGTCAAGAGAGACTTGAATCTTATGGTAATTATTGATTTTTATCACCATAGTGTGGGCTGCTAAGTCGCCTAAACGCTGTGAGTTCTTGGTCAAAAGGATAATTGCTACACCTAAGAAGGAGAACCCTATGTCAATAAACTGCAATAACCAGCGCATGAAGAAGTCGCCAATACCAGGTGTCGTACCGTCTTTCTTCACCACACGGATGCGCATAATCATCTTTCCGAGGCTCTGTCCATGGTTGAAGAGTTCCATATAAAAGGAATAGAAGAGCACTGACAAGAAAACAAAGAACGCCGAGTATAGTTGTAGTTTATCATTCAGATAGTCGTCTGTATTATATATTAGTAGCCCCATACCAAAGGCGTAAACGAATAGGATAAAAGCGTCAATCATCTGTGCAAGCATACGTTCGCCAATGCTTGCTGGCGATTGGTTGATTTGCACATATTGCCCTGTAACGATGTTGGATTCTGACATTCTCTTCGTAACAAATTGGTTATTTCAGTTGCAAATATAGGAAAAACTCTACTTTTGTGGGCAGTTGGTAGAATTAATCACCATTACCTATAAAAGAGATAATGAAGGAAATCCTTTTCATACGTAATAACATCGAGAAGTGGAAAGCAATAGAAGCGTTGGTGGACAACATCAACTCGGTAATGCCTGACCGCTTGGCAGATGCTTACACAGACCTTACAAGCGATCTTGCCTTTGCTCAAACACATTATCCAACATCACGAATTACAATCTATCTAAACAACCTTTCCTCTGCTCTTCATAATGAGATCTATCGCAATAAGCGTGAGAAATGGAAACGAATGATCACCTTTTGGACGCAAGAGGTACCTGATGTGATGTGGAAAGAACGCCGATTACTATTCCTGTCATTCGCTATCTTCATGATAAGTGTGCTCATAGGAATCGTCTCAACACTAGGAGATGACTCTTTCCCAAGGCTCATACTCGGTGATGGATACATGGATCAGACGCTCGAGAACATAGCACAAGGAAAGCCAATGGGCATTTATGGAAGTGAAGAAGAGGGTGTTATGTTCATCGGAATAACGCTAAATAACGTCATGGTATCGTTCTATACCTTTGTTCTGGGCGTACTGACGAGCTTCATGCCAGGCTATTCCTTGTTCCAAAATGGCGTTATGGTGGGTTGTTTCGACACCTTCTTCTATCAGCACGGATTGTTATCTGAATGCTTACTAACCACTATGTTGCATGGAACCTTAGAACTCTCATCCATCGTGGTGGCTGGTGCTGCAGGCTTGGCGATGGGTAATGGATGGCTATTCCCTGGTACTTACTCACGCTTAGTGAGCTTCCAACGAGGGGCAAAGCGTGGTATGAAGATAATAGTTGGTACTATTCCGCTTTTCATTGTGGCTGGTTTTATAGAGAGCTTTGTCACTCGGCACACCGAAATCAACAACTATGTGCGGTTGAGCATTATCCTCCTTTCATTCGCATTTGTCGTCTTTTACTTTATATACTTACCTTATAAACGTAATAAATATGAACTTTCAAGTAGAGAAACCAAAGGTTGATTTGTATAGAGTACGCACCTTTGGACAGAAGTTTTCAGCAACATTCGACTTCATTAAAGAGAACTATAAGCTCTTGTTGAAGGCCTGTTTTTATCTCATCTTACCCGTTTGTCTGTTCCAGGCATTCGCTTTTGAGAGGTTAATGACTGCTGTTGCCAGTGACAATATGTCTTCTGTTGCAGACGATGGTAGTACTTCTGGAGCATTAAGTTACCTACTCATCAATACGGGCTTATCCTATATTTTGCTGTTAATTTGTATTTGTTTAGGCACACTTTTGCTATTCTCTATCTGCTTTGCAATGATAAGGTATTATAATGAAAGCCCCACTCGCTTACAGGGCGTGACCTTGCGTGACCTTAAGCCCCTCATCATTCAGTGTATGAAACGCTCCTTCTTGATGGGTTTAGTGTTCTCGGTGGCATGGGTGGTTATCGTTGTCATCCTTGGACTCTTTGCTTTTCTCTTCTTTGAAGTGACCTCGAATGACCAATTCCCTAATGTCCTTATTGGTATTGGACTATTCTTTTTGGTCATTATCGGACTGTTAGTTGCCTTTGTTCCAGCCACTGTCTCATGGCCAGTTTATCTATTCGAAGATGATGAGACAGTGTTCTCTGCCATTCGTCGTGGGTGGAGATTAGGTATTTACTCCTTCTTCCCTTTGATTGGATTGATGTTTATCATGGCACTTATAGAGAATGTCCTTCAAACGGTAACGACGCTCCCTTGGTACTTCATGTACCTTGCGAAGGTCTTTTCTAACGGCTGCGAATGCAGAGGAAGTATCGATTGCTAGTTCTCCAGTGTACAACTTCGTCGAGTACATCTTATCGGTTATCATGAACTTTGGAACCTATCTAGCAACGATATTAACCATTATTGCGCTTGCCTTCCACTATGGTAGTGTTGCAGAGGAAGTAGATGGTGTCTCGGTTGAAGAAAGCATCCAAAACTTTGATCAACTGGCAGAGAAAGATAACGACATTGACGACTTTGATAAGCTATAACACAACTCGTTAAATCCTTCTGATATGTTACAAGCCCTGTCCGACACGCTCTCTTGCGATACAGCTTTACTACATCAATACCGCGTTGATGAGGCGTATAACTATGCGAAAGAGCTACAAGCTCCAGAGCTTGACTTATGGGACTGGCTGGTAAATAAGCTGATGGAGTGGATATCGACACTATTCTCTCCGAATGGGAAAGGCGATGTCCGCTTCTATCTCTATATAGGTTTAGCCATTGCTGTGGCGGCTTTTATTGCCTTTCTAATGTATCGGTATCGTGCGAAGCTATTCCATCGTACAGGTAAGGTGAGCATTATTGATGCTGAAGAAGACAATATCTATGGTGTCAACTTCGATGCGGAATATACCAAGGCGATGGCACAAAAGGATTATTATAAGGCTGTACGAATGGTGTATCTGCGCACACTTCGTTGGCTGGCAGACCATCATAAGATTAATTGGCAGCTTTATAAGACACCAACGCAATACACCCGTGAGTTCTTGTCGACCGACTTCCAGCGTATGACCAATGCTTTCATGCGTGTGAGATATGGTAATTATGAAGCATCAGAAGAGCTTGTCAACGAGCTACTCCATATAGAAGATGAGATTGAGAAAGGAGGTACTCACCATGAATAAGAAGTTCTTATTTGGCGTAGTAGTATTCCTCCTCTTTGTCTTAGCGATGGAGTTTAATGCCCCAGCAAAGTTCATTTGGAAACCAACCTTCGGTCATTACGATGATCAACCCTTTGGTTGTGCAGTCTTCGACACGCTTATGCAGAAGTCAATCCCTGCTGGTTATCATGTGACGAATAAGACCTTTGCGCAGTTAGAACGTGATGGATATGGTAAGAAACCGCAGGCTATTCTTGTGCAAACATTGGCATTTAACCCAACAGAAACCGATAGGAGAGCGTTGAGTAGGTTGTTAAAAGCAGGAAACAAAGTGCTTATTGTCACCTCAGACTTCGCTTGCGACTCCTCGAAAATAGACTTTGGAGTGGCGGTATCAGGTAGAGACACCTTCCTTCCCCGGTGGGTGAAGAAGTCGATAGAGTCCTATCTAATCCCGATGGATACTCTCTATTGGAATGCAGTGAAGCCTTATAGACCTCATACTTATCAAGTCTATACATCGATGTCAGGCTATGGGATTGAGGTAGATAAGGGCGTCCAGTGTGATACCTTGTTATGTGCTTTCCAACGTTCTATTGATGGGGATGTAGATACAACAGCCGTTTCTTACGACTTAGATGATGACGAGTATGCTGACAAGATAGGCGGTTATTGGCAGGCACGACTCATACGAATTAAGTGGGGAAAGGGCGAGTTGTTCCTCTCATGTGACCCATTATTTTGGACCAACTATGGCGTACTTGACCCCGAGATAAACGGACTCTTATTCCGTGCGATGTCCCAATTCCGTGGCTTACCAGTAACACGTACAGAGGCGTATGCGCCTAAGAACGTGATAAACAAGGAGAGTCCGCTCAGCTACTGGCTGCAAAATGCGCCACTCAGATGGTGCGTTTATCTCACATTGCTGGGCTTGTTATTGTTCTGTGTGTTCTATGCTCGACGTCGCCAAAGGGTGATACCAGTGGTAAAACAGCCCGAAAACAAGTCGTTAGAGTTTGTGCAACTCATCGGAACACTCTATTATCAGAAGCATGAAAACCGCGACTTGTTGCAGAAGAAGTATGGTTATTTTGCAGAGCTAGTGCGCAGGCAGTTGCTAATAGACATAGACGACGAGGACATGAAGCGTGAGAATATCCAGCAGTTAGCCTTCCGCACGGGAATGGCTGAGGCTGATGTGCGCATAATACTAGATAGAGTTAGTAGATACTCACAGCCCTCATCAAGTCTAACTGATAAGCAGCTGCAAGCATCGATAGATGGGTTAGACCGCATCATCAGTAATCTTTAATCCTAATGGACGAACTAATAAACAATAAGACGAACGAACAATACACCAACAAGATGGAAGAGAATACAACAAAGAGAACGGATCTTCAGGACTTCAGTGAGAAGATTACACAATTAAAGAAGGCTATCGGCAATGTGATTGTTGGGCAACAGGAGGCTGTCGACCTGCTGTTAATAGCCATCCTTGCAGACGGTCATGTACTGATTGAAGGCGTCCCCGGAGTAGCTAAAACCCTGTTAGCTCGATTAGTCTCACGCCTCATTGACGCACGTTTCAGCCGTATTCAGTTTACGCCAGACCTAATGCCTAGCGATGTGTTAGGCACAACAGTGTTTAATATGAAGACCTCCGAATTCGACTTCCATCAAGGTCCTGTGTTCGCAGAGATGGTACTTGTTGACGAGATTAACCGTGCGCCAGCTAAGACACAGGCTGCTCTTTTTGAAGTAATGGAGGAGAGGCAGGTCACAATCGACGGCATTTCGCATCGCATGAAGAACCTTTATACAATCATAGCAACGCAGAATCCAGTGGAGCAAGAGGGAACTTACCGACTACCAGAGGCTCAGTTAGACCGCTTCCTATTCAAGATAAGCATGAGTTATCCCACTCTTGAGGAAGAGGTGAGCGTCTTGCAGCGCCATCAAGAGGATAGGCAGCTCGTGAAACTAGCCGACATACAACCCCTGCTAAGCGTTAGTGAGCTGCTAGCTATGCGTCAGAAACTGCAAGAAGTGTATGTTGAAGATAGCCTCCTACGCTATATTGCCTCCATCGTACAGCAGACACGTATGTCAAAGGTAGTCTATCTCGGAGCCAGTCCACGTGCATCTGTCGCCATCCTCAATGCCTCTAAGGGCTATGCCATGCTCTGCGGACGTGACTTTGTGACGCCGGAAGATATCAAATTCGTGACTCCTAGCATTCTTCAACACCGCCTTCTCCTTACTGCTGAGGCTGAAATGGAGGGCTACACAGCGTTGAAAGTAGCGCAGAAGTTGATAGATAAGGTGGAAGTCCCTAGCGATTTCGGCATAGGAAAAAGCCTTGTTTTATGAGTAAGGATAATGACACATACGATTCGCAGTGCTGACACATACGATTCACGACGCTGACACATACGATACACGACGCTGATACATACGTGTAAAACCGCTCACTCGTATGTGTGCGAACGCCTCGCACAAATGGTTACACAAACTCGCACCATTGGAGCGAACGCTTAGCACCCTTACACAATAACCCTCTTATAGATAGAGTAAATGTTTCTTACCAAGCGATTTTATATCATCTTTGCGTGCTTGACACTGCTTTTGTGGGTTGGGATATGTCTATCCCATCCTCTTCACTGCGGCTAAGATTCTGTTGTGTCCCTTCATTGTTATAACGCTTATAGACGCCTTTATGCTCTATTCTCGACGTGCCTTAACAGCGGAACGAAGCTGTGCGGATAGGTTTTCTAACGGCGATGAGAATGTCATAAAACTTCGTTTTGCAAGCGAATATACCTTCCCTGTATGGCTAACCATCATCGACGAGGCACCAAAGGTGTTCCAACGTAGAGACATATCATATACCACGCAACTTGCAGCAAAGGGCGAGAACGAAATTCGTTACACGCTAACTCCGGTGAAGCGTGGCGTTTATTCCTTCGGGCGGATTCGCTGTTTCGTTCGCACCCGCATAGGACTTGTGGAACGGCGATATAGCTTGGGACAAGGAAAGAGACGTCGCCGTCTATCCATCTTATCTAATGCTGAACCGATACGAATTGCTTGCGATGAGCAATCATCTTACTGAGATGGGGATCAAGAAGCTCCGACGTGTGGGCAATAATACGGAGTTTGAACAGATAAAAGACTATGTACCGGGCGACGACTATCGTATGATGAACTGGAAAGCAAAGTGCACGCACGCACCAACTCAAGGTCAATGTCTATCGTGACGAACGTTCGCAACAAATCTTTTCAGTCATTGATAAGGGGCGAGTTATGCAACAGTCGTTCCACGGGATGACCTTATTAGATTACAGCATAAACGCCGCTTTGGTGCTTTCTTACGTCGCTATGCACCGTGATGATAAGGCTGGTTTGATTACATTCACCGATAAGATGGACACATTCGTAGCTCCCTCGCGCCGCACGGGACAAATGCAACGCTTGTTGGATGCGCTTTATAGACAAGAAACTGACTTCGGGGAGACCGACTTCAGTAACCTTTGTATCAACGTGAGGGAGCAAGTTAGCAAGCGAAGTCTGTGCGTTGTCTATACGAACTTCTCGGGTATGACAGCCCTTAATCGGCAGTTGCCTTACCTGAAACTGCTAAGCCGTTGGCATCGTGTGCTCGTCGTATTCTTTGAAGATAGCGAGCTGAATGAGTACATACAATCGACTAAGCACTCCATAGAAGAGTATTATCAGCATGTCATTGCAGAGAAGTTTGTCTATGAGAAGCGCCTTATTGTGTCTACACTCAGGCAGCATGGTATTTATAGCTTACTGACAACACCTGAGAATCTAAGCGTAGACATCATAAATAAGTACTTAGAGATGAAGCAAAGACAGGTTTTGACTTAATTATAGCTAACAAAAATCATCATATTTTAGTATTGTGTTGTTGACAGACATTACATAACTTTGCAATGAGTTAGAATCATATATATTAATAGTGTCAATAACATGAGAATTAGAACTTTATGCAGGTCATTTGCTATCGCATTGTTGGCTATGTGGGGTGCAGTCTCTGCTTCCGCGGCTGATTATGTGACAGTAACTGACAAAGAGGGAAAGGCTACGACCTTTGCTCTCACAGACAAACCAACGGTTACCTTCACGTCAGATCATCTTGTCTTGACGGCTGGTAGCAAAACAGTGGAGTATCCTTTAACGGATTTCCTTAGCTTTACTTTCACCGATCAGCCTACTGGCATCAACACTGTCGGGGCTGAACAGTCTAATGCAGTGTTCTCTTTTACCAACTTCTCGGTACGAGGAGAGGGGTTGAAAGCGGGCACTCGTGTGAGCGTCTATACCATCAATGGGCAGCTTGTTGGTAGTGCTGTTGTCAACCAGAATGGTGCCGTAGAGGTTCCATTCGATGGTCAGAAGGGCGTGTTTATAGTAAAATCATTAACCAAGACATTTAAATTTATCAATCAATGAAGAAGTTCTTTACTTTAGTAATCGTATCACTTTTAAGTGCTATGGCAGTGCAGGCACAAACCTTAAAGGTCACTAAGACTGATGGTAGTGTCGTAACTTATAATGCCAAAGACATTAGTAAGATTGAGTTCTTACCTGCGTCATCTGTATCTCAACCAAAGGTATTACATGAGTTTACAGGTTATCTAACAGTTACAAGCTCACTCTTTACTAATAAGTATTATGGCGATGCAGCAAAGATAAAAGTACTACAAGATGGGGACAAGTATATCGCCCAGTTCTCAGATGCACAATGGGGTTCTGGCTCGTTCGATATCACTTTGACAAGAGGACAAATTAGTGGCTCTGGTGAGATGACAATAGTTAATCCACGTAGTGGAGAGGCTTCCAAATATAGTGCAGAGATGTCTGGTTCGATGACAAACATCAGTATTAAGATTCCATCTCTTATGCAGGGAGTGACTATCAATTGGCATTATGGGGAAGTACCAGTAGCCTTAAAGTTTCAGGTAACTATTCTGGTACGACTTCGTTGATGGTTGGTACCACTATGGGACCCTATAGCTCTGCTACTGTTAGTTATACGATTACAGCCAACGAAGATGGTACTATTAATGTAACAGCACCTCAGGAACACTATAAAGATATTATGATGGTGGGCAACTTGACGATTGGCTCTTATGTTGTAAAGAACCTATCTTATGATGAAAGTTCCCATAGCTTTGTTCGTAATTATGGCAAGGACGATGTTAAGGTCTACCTTAAATCAGAGGGAGGGGTAATGTCGTTGGATAAGGAATATTCTTTTGTAGATAAAAGTGAGATAACTGTTAAACTTGAAGAGAATGGTTCGTTGACTATTAAGAACGATTATAGTCTAGCTAGAATGCCGATGGGTTTATCTGCGACCTATACTGGAACGAAATCTAAGTAAGTGTACATGTTCAAATTATTTCGCCCTATATATGCCCTTGCAGGCGCCATTATCCTCTTGATAACGACGTCTTGCAATGGGCTTTTTGATGGTATATACGATGATGCGCCAGCCTCTCCAACGATTACGGAAGGGCAGTTGTTAGTTGATGCCACAAGTTGGGAAGACTGGTGTTACGTTGATTTCGACTCGTTAGAGGCTTTCATTGAGCATAAAGATACTGCTGGACTCATTGAAGGCGCAGAGCCATTTAACCCGCATGACGATTCCTACAAGTCTCACAGCTAGTACCACTGATGGGCGAACAGGTAGCTATACTTATTGGTTCGATGTGTTCGGAAAGGAATAGCCGTCAATGAGAAGCGTTCGTTCACGGCTACTGATGCACAACAAGAGCCACCTTCGTGGAGCATTGCCTTCCATCGCAATAATGTGAGAACGAATGGAGGTGCAGTGTTGGAAACTAATTATAAGTCGATGACTGAGCTTCCGAAGAGTAGCATAGACTTCCTCGGTGCAAACTTCCAAACGGATGAGTGGAGCGAAAATGAGGTCTGGACGGATCAGACGCAAATGCTTCAGAGTTTGATAGGATGCCAAGGGATAACTATTAATAAGGTGTTATCATCATGGCTTCGAGTAGACATTCCCCCAATGCCCCCAGCCTTTACTATGAAGAATAATGTGTACATTCTCCGCTTGAAGAATGGGAAATATGCAGCCTTACAGTTGGTGAATTATATGAATGCGGGAGGCACTAAATGTTGGTTGACCATCAATTATAAATACCCTTATTAGGCGTGACCTTCGTCTTACTTTGTTCCCTCGTCTAGGGAACGGAGAGGCGAATAAGGTTTTATATAGAGCTTATGAAACGAAATACCATTCTATTATCAGCCTTGCTCGTTACACTTCCTTCAGTGTCATGGGCAGATGAGTTGAATGACTCCATCTATAAGTCTTATGAGTTAGAACAGGTTGTTGTCACGGGTACGCGTACACCAAAGCTACTTGCTAACACACCTGTCTTGACGAAAATCATTACATCAGATGACATTGCAAAGAGCGATGCCACCAATCTTCGAGACCTATTGCAACAGGTGATGCCAGGCGTTGAGTTCTCCTATGCAATGAACCAACAAGTGCACATGAACTTCTCTGGTTTTGGTGGACAAAGCGTGTTGATACTTGTTGATGGGGAACGTCTTGCAGGTGAGACGATGGATGATGTCGACTTCACAAGACTACTGATGGACAATGTAGACCACATTGAAATCGTTGGAGCAGCGTCTGCTCTCTATGGCTCGAATGCGGCTGGTGGGGTCATCAATATCATTACTAAAAAGAATATACACCCATTCTCTCTCAACCTGAATATGCGTTTGGGCAAGCATAACGAGCAACGTTACGGATTGAATGCGCAGTTGAAACAAGGGAAATGGAGCAACCTCTTGACCATTAACAGGGGCAAGGCAGATAACTACAACGTGCAGAATGGCGACCATCCTATTACTCGTGTCGTATCAACGATATACGGAGATGCAACTTGGAACATTAAGGAACAACTATCCTATACACCGAGTGATAAACTCTCATTGAGCGGCAGGGCGGGTTACTTCTTTCGCCAACTTGTTCGCACAACAGCGACTCCTGAACGTTATAGAGACTTCACGGGCGGACTTAGAGGAGTGTGGACTCCAACCGAAGCGGATAACTTTGAACTTACATTCGCATTCGATCAATATGATAAGTCGGACTATCAACGAATCGCAAAGATCGATGTGCGCGACTACTCCAACGTGCAGAATAGCTTCCGATTACTCTATAATCACAACTTCAAAGGAGGCGATGTTCTATCTGTGGGTGCCGATTATATGCACGACTACTTATTGAATGTGAACCTTGAAGGACGCACCCGCAAGCAAGATTCCTTTGATGCTTTTACGCAATATGACTGGAACATTAACGAGCAATGGGAGGCTGTTGGTGCATTGCGTTACGACTACTTCTCGGACGGACATATCTCTCGTGTGACACCAAAGATAAGCCTTCGTTACCAGCCAATACACAATCTTAATCTCCGTCTTAGCTATGGGATGGGCTTCAGATCACCAACGTTAAAGGAGAAATACTATAACTTTGACATGGCAGGAATATGGATTGTGGAAGGGAATCCAGCCTTGAAACCAGAGGTAAGTCATAACTTCTCCCTGTCTACTGACTATACACACGGGCATTACAACTACACTCTTACGGCTTACTACAATAGGATTAAGGATAAACTCGCTACTGGTGCTCCTTATTACAAGCGGGCTTCTGACCTTATTCCTCATCTACCCTATCTTAACTTAGGCGGCTATTCCGTCTGTGGAGGAGAGGCTTCGGCACAAGCGAGATGGTCGAATGGTATCACCGCACGTCTGTCTTATGCTTATACCGACGAGCACCTACCAAAGGATAAGAACAATAACTCGGTGAATAACCAATACATCCCTGCTCGCAAGCACGCAATGACGGGGCATATTGATTGGGACCATCAGTTTGTGAAGAACTATGGGCTGAATATTGGTCTGGATGGGCGCTTCTTATCATCAGTAGACAATCAAGAGTTCGTCGATTATTACGACATCTCGAAGGGAATCCGCACCATTCATTACCCTGCATACGCACTCTTTAAGCTCGCTATTGTACAGCGATTCAGTAAGAGTGTGAAGTTGAGTGTTGCCTTGGATAACCTCTTCAATTATAAACCAGAGTATTACTATTTGAATTGCCCATTAACAGATGGCATGAACCTGCAGGTTGGCTTGTCTGTTGATGTGGATAAACTATTTAAGTTCTAATATATAATAATGGAGAAAAAAAGAAAAACTTATTGGTGGCGCACGATAGCCTCCTTTGTCCTCGTACTATTCACTATGCCGTTAGGTCATGCACTAATGATTCTAATGGAGAAGTTCATGGATCCCGTGGCAGTACATTATGCTGGTTTCACCATGGGGTTCGTTGGCTTGATCATGGTTATCGTCGGTGTCTTTGTCAAAGGAGATACTCGTCAAACCTTATGGGGGCTTATTGGCGGTTTATTGTTTTGGACGGGATGGGTCGAGTTCCTATTCCTCTATTATGCACGCCGTTATGGAGTTCCACCCGAGATAGAGCATGGTAAAGTTGTTACCAAGCCTGAATATCTTATTATGCCAGCCTCCTTTGGATTGTGGATGATGGTCATGACGATGTATATCTTTAGTACCCGTAATGGTTGCGACTTCATCACATGGATACAAGAGAAGCTCTTCGGAAAGCATAAGAATAAGATAGTTGTACAGCCAATGACCCACCACACGTCCATAATCACGTTCATGGAACTGAACATGATACTATGGGCTTTCTATCTGTTGTTGATGTTCTGTTATGATAAAAACTTCCTTGGCGACCACCATCCAGTAACTTATCTCATCGGAATAGGCTGTTTCATCGGTTCACTCTTTATGTTCCGTCGACAGCTCCATATCGCCGCTTGGGGTGCAAACATTCGAATGGCTGTGGCGACAGTAATCGTCTTTTGGACGCCAGTAGAGATACTTGGACGCATCAACTTCTTCAAAGAGTTCTGGGTTCACCCACAAGAGTATGGGTTCTTGTTGTTGTGTATCTTGGGTGCATTCATCCTTTTGTTGGTGTATATGTGGCTGAAGGGTGCTAAGAAGAAACGCATTGCAAAGCAATAAAACTCTTATCAATAACATCCTTTTTCCTTAATGAATACGAAGGGAGCTGAGCGCATTTATATTATTTCGATGTGCACAGGCTTCTATCGACTGGATGGAAAGTAAGATCAGTAAGGAGGGTACGCTCAAAGTGGCGCATCCTCCTTTTAAAATGGTCGGAAGTGGTGAGGACTGATATAGAAAGTACTTTACAATTTGTTTTCTCATTCTAGCTTTCATTCAAAGCCATACTTATTAGAAAATGAACCAATATGTGGCTTTTTTTATGAAAAACGTACCTCCGTTTTTTTGTGAAAACATACCTCCGTTTTGGGGCAAGAAGTACCTTCGTTTTATGCAAAAGATACCTCCGTTTCGGGTAGAAAGCACCTCCGTTATGCGTAAAAAGTACTATCGTTTTAGCTAAAAATAGCCTATTTTTTGTGTTTAGGGTTAGTTCTTTCTTCCTGAAATGAGGCTTACTCTTATGCAAATAGCTATTAGTCAGGAGGTTATAAACACCTTGTAAAATTGCTCTCTAATTCCCGTATTTGTGGACAAAGTCCCTTGTTCTTCTGAAAAACGCAAATAGAAGCCCTGAAATTAGCAGTATTTTATTACATTATTCAAAGTAGTTTGCAACGCTACAAAGGGGTAAGAAGGCGCAAAAAAGATAGGTTTCTTACAAGAGTTAGCGAATACAAGCCTTTGTCATATCGCTTTTTTTTTTTCGTATATTTGCAGCCAATTATAACTAAAAACGATGAATAAATTATTTCTATCCCTTTGTCTCTTAGGGGCAAGTGTGGCTGTTGGTGCACAAGAGCGACTGCCCAAAGTGACCCTTAAAGATCTAGAAGGAAGGACCGTACAAACCGACACTATCTCTAATAATGGCAATCCTCTCGTTGTTACCTTCTTTGCTACTTGGTGCAAACCATGCGACCGTGAGTTGAAAAGCATTGATGAGCTTTATAACGATTGGCGCCTAGAAACAGGTGTGCGAATCGTTGCTGTATCCATTGATCAGGCTCAAACGTCAATAAAGTGAAGCCGATGGTCGACCAGAATGGCTGGCGTTATGATGTATTACTCGATCCTAATGGTGAGTTCCGACGCTCGTTAGGTATTCAGTCAGTGCCTTATACGATCTTACTCGATGGTCAGGGCAGGATTGTTTATAAGCATAATGGCTACACAGATGGCGCTGAGATGGAGCTATATAAGAAGGTGAAAGAAGTAGCAGGAAGGTGATTTTATGAAAAGATGGATGATGATAGGACTGCTCATGAGCCTGAGTAGTGCATCAGTTTATGCACAAGAGTCCGACAAATTACACCTTTCTGGAAGTCTTCAGAGTGATATGCTGTTGGCACAAAAGGACAGTGCGACAGGCGCAGAGGCTACAGGTAGTCGTTTCCGAACGAATACTTATCTCGACTTGAGGCTTTCAAACAGTTACTTTGAGGCTGGTGCAAGGTTGGAATATATGCCCCATCCGCTTCCAGGATACGAGAGCGACTTTAAGGGTTGGGGCGTTCCTTACGCCTACTTGAAGGGTCGTTATAAGAATGCGGAGCTTACTTTGGGTAGCTTCTATGAGCAGTTTGGCTCTGGTTTCATCCTCCGTTCGTATGAAGAACGCAGTCTTGGGATTGACAACTCATTGCAAGGAGCACGCTTGAACTATCTCCCTTGTGCGGGAGTTGCGGTCAAGTTGCTCACGGGTAGACAGCGTCGTTACTGGCACCACAATAAGAGTTGGATGACAGGAGCGGATGTGGAATGGAACATGGAAGAGTCGTTTAAGTCGCTTCAACAGCATAATACCTATATAATGTTGGGTGGTTCTTACCTTAATAAATACGAGAGAGACGAGGTGGTGATGGTCGATCCGACCCATCGGTTGCGCCTTCCTCGTTATGTCAATGCGTTCGATTTACGTTTACGAGTGCAACATCACGGCTTCAATGTATTGGCAGAAATGGCAATGAAGACGCAGGACCCATCGCATGATAATGGTTACATCTATCGTAATGGCTATGTGGCAATGCTCTCAGGGTCCTATTCTAAGCGTGGAATGAGTCTATTGCTGCAAGCAAAACGCAGTACGAATATGGGCTTCCGAAGCCGTAGAGGGATGGAAGGTATCTCCTCTTTCATCAATCATCTACCGCCTTTCACGGTGGAGCATACCTACACCTTGGCTGCACTCTACCCCTACGCTACACGTCCCGAGGGTGAGTGGGCTTATCAAGCCACGGCAGCTTACACCTTTCCAAAGGGCTCATGGATGGGAGGAAAGTATGGAACAATAACGAAAGTGAACTTCTCTCATGTCCATTCAGTGCGTAAGAAGGGTGCAGGAGAGATGGGTACAGAGGGTTATGGTAGCCCGTTTTGGGCATGGGGTGACGCTACCTATTATCAAGATATTGATGTGCAGGTGGAGAAGCGACTCTCAAAAGAAACGAAGTTAAACCTGATGTATATGTATCAACGATACAATCAGACCTTGTTAGAAGGGCATGGAGGAATGCTAAACACGCATATCTTCGTCGCAGATGTCAAACAGAAACTCGCAACGAATGCCATCTTGCGTGTCGAAGGGCAGTATCTTGCATCAAAAAGAGGGCGATAAAGACTGGCTATTTGGTCTGGGGAACTATCGTTCGCACCGCATTGGATGGTCACCGTGAGCGATCTCTATAATGCAGGCAACAGCCATGTGCATTACTACCAAGGCTATGTAACCTATAGCGGTGGGGCTACATCGACTGCAATTAGGGCTATGGTCGAACACGTGCAGGGCTTTAACTGTTCGGGGGTGTATGCCGTTATATCCCTGCAACAAAGGGTTTTGTACTCTCTTATAATTATAACTTTCTGATAGGAAATGAAAACGTTTTTATATATCTCTTTTAGCTGCTGTTGCGCTTTTGACAGGCTGTGATTCAGTTGGTTCTGATGAAAGACTGATAGAGATTCCGCTGCAACCGTTCAGCGAAATGTACTGATAGAGGACTTTTACAGGGACAACGTTGTATCTTTCTGTCCGGCTGCTTCTCAGACGATAGAAGAGCTGCAAAAACTCTATGGAGCAGACAGATTGATAGCCGTAGGGCATACATGCTGGACCGCTCGCAATAAAGAGTATGGGTGGAGTTAAGGGCTTGCGCACTGATGCTGGGGATGTTTATTACAAGTATTGGGCGGTTCCTAATGTGCCGAAAGCCATTATCAATCGTCGTGGAGGCGTCCTACAGAAAGATACCTGGGCTGGGCGTATCTACGAAGAGTTCGCTCAAACGACTACAATCAATATAGTCCTTCAATGTCAGTATGACGCTGCCACACGTCAAGTGAAGATTGAAACCAACTTAAAAAAACATTGTCCGATGATGTGAAGGGAAGGCTTCAGCTTTGGTTAGTTGAGGATAGTGTCGTGGCTCCACAGCTCTTTCCAAACAATAAGATGGATAAGGAGTATGTGCATAACCACGTGTTCCGTGCTGCTATCAATGGGGAGTGGGGAACGGAGTTAACGCTCTCTTCAATGCGAACGCACGTGGAGCAAACAACGTACACACTCCCGGAAGGAGTCGTACCAGGTAATGCGTGGATCGTAGGATTCGTCTATAACGATAGCGGAGTACTGCAGGCTGTGCGCCAAAAGGTTTCTATTTCGTAAATAAATCATCATCAATTAAGTAGATAAATATAAAAATGAACAATATGAAATTACGCTTACTCGTATTAATCGGACTGCTGACCAGTCTTTTAGTTAGTGCTCAAGCACAGACAAGTAACAATGATGTTGCCTTCGTGGATGCGCAAGGTAAGGTTATTCCGAACGGCACAACGGTGGTATTAAACGCTGTGAAAGAAGCCATGTTCCCACCTGGATGGAAGGAAATAGCAGGTGAGGTGTATATTAAGAATACGTCGGATAAGAACCTGACAGTGACCCTTTTCAGTAGAATTAACAGCCTTGAAGAAGGCAATGTGACGGTTTGTGCACTCGGCGGATGTACTCCTTTGGATGAAGATAACAGTACAGAGATAGGGAAGTCAGATGTTGTTGGCAGGCTCGGAGAGGGAGTCTATTGCGATAGAACACACTTACGAGCATAGCGAGAAGGGCTCAATTACACTGAAACTTACTACCAAAGAACTTGGTTCCGAGCAAGAGATTGAAGGTCCAACTATTATTGTTAAGTTCGATACTAACCCAACAGGAATAGTAGAAGTAGCGTCACAGAAGGGTCTTACTTACGATGTCTTCAATACGCAAGGTACCTTATTATATAAGCAGCTTACATCCTTGTCTGGTCTTCCTAAGGGCATTTACATCTTGAAACAGACGGGCTCAAAGAAGGCAATAAAGAAGTTTGTTGTACGCTAAGTATTCATCTTTAATTATTCACAACCTGATATGTTACGCAGAATTTATATACAGTTTATTACCCTGCTTGCCATTCTCTCTTATGCAGGAAACGCTCATGCGCAAGAACATATACTTATCCCTGTTGCTGGACAAAAGGTGTATGTGCCACTTACGGGATCGAGTGTAAAAGGAAAGATTGTGGTTTCCAACATTGGTAGAACTCGCATTCAAGACATTGACTATACGCTTTCTTTCAATGGAAAAGAGCTAGAGTCAAAGCATTACACATTACCCCAAACACTGGGACATAATGATGATGCTGTGATTGAAGTAGCTGTTCCGCCATACACAGAATTGGGTGAAGATGAACTGACCTTCACGATTACGAAGGTGAATGGAGGGCGCAACGGAGCTACTATCAGTGAAGCTCGAATACCGCGAGTAACGGTTACTAAGGTGGCAAAGAGGAAAGTTGTTGTAGAGGAATACACGGCAATGTGGTGCCGATATTGTCCATCAGGTATTGCCCTTATGGAGAACTTGTCGCATACTTTCGGTGATGACTTCGTTGGTATAGCGGTGCATGCTGATGATCCATTGACCTGTTGGGACTATTATGCAAAAGCCAGGGAAGACTCTCGCCGTCCCTCTCTTTATATGAATAGAAGCCGCAAGTTAGGGTATGTCAAGGCTGTTGATGAGTTCAAAGCAGAGCAAGATGCAGGTGCAGATATGGATATTGAAGTATCTGCCGAATGGGATAAAGAGAAGAACAACATCACTGTTACGCCTGCAGTAACGTTCCGTTTGAATCGTGAAAAAGCCCCTTATGGCTTTGCCTATGTGCTGACTGAGGATGGAATGTCACGTCCCCAATGGGTTCAAAACAATGCTTATGCGGGTAGCGAGAGCGACCGTGGAGTTACAAAAGAGTTCGATGTGTTCATCGATTCACCAAGTGAGATCCGTAATCTAAAGAACAACTTTGTTGCCATTGCGGCTACTGGTGTGAAAGATCCAGTGGCTAATCTCATCGAAGCTCCTATTAAGGCTGACCAAACGCAGAGCCATTCTTACATCTTCAAGGATGTCTCGAAGATAAAAGTTCTACAAGATATAACAAGGTTGAAGGTATGTGTTTTGCTGATAAACACCCAAACAAAAAGAATAGAAAATGCGGCTAAGTGCAGTATTACTGACGCTCAAACAACTTCTATCTCATCTGTTTCTGATAGAAAGGAAACCGCTGTTGAGACCGCACGTTATACATTGGATGGTCGGCGAATTACGGCTCCACAAAAGGGAATTAACATTGTGAAGTACAGCGATGGACGTGTTCGTAAAGAGGTTATAACGCAATAAACGCTTTCAATATAGTATATTTCTCAACATGAATAAGGATTTAACAGATCGTTATCAACGGAAAGTTGAAGAAGAGAATAGCCTTCTCTCAAGGCTTCGCAACCGTAGTCGAGCCTTCATACTGGCTGAAGTAAGCTCTTTCTTACTTGCTATTGGCTTCGTAGTACTCTATACTTTGCTTGCTAATGCAGCCTGGACACTAGCTTGTGGGCTGTTAGCTCTCTTCTTATATGTATACATTCGCAAGCTAGATGTGCGTAACGACCGCCGTATAAAGGTGGGAGAAGCAATGGTGATGACCTATGAGAATGAGATAAACTACCATCATGGCGACTTCAGTAAGCTCAATGCTGGCACGCAATATGTCAATCCGCAGCATCCATACACATACGATTTAGATGTGTTCGGAGCTGGTTCTCTGTTCCAACGTATCAACCGCACCATCTCAACAGGGGGCAGTGACCAGTTGGCAGAATGCCTTTCAAAGGAGTGGGGAGGTATAGACCAGAGAGAACAGGTGGGGCAGATCCATCAGAGAATGGCATCCATTCAAGAGTTAGGACAGGCTGAGTCGTTTCTAACTCGGTTCAAGTCGTTTGGTGTAAAGGGGCAGATTCAAACAAAAGATGTGCTGATGGCACTGACAGATGTACATCAGAAGCAGCTACCCAAATACTTCTCTCATCCTCTTTTTCCGCCTTTTTCTGTTCTGCAAACTTGCTGGGGTTCTATGCCAGTATCGTACTTTCATTCATGGACATCGTGCCCTCCTTGTTGCCAATATGGTGGGGAATCTTCAACTTCCTATTATCCTTCTTGTGTTCGCATAAGCACATCCGTGTTATATCCGAACTGATAGCAAAGGTGCAAACAGCGGTTGATGGCTATTTACAAGTGCTGCGACTCATCAATCAAACCGACTTTCAAGCATCAGAATTGCAGGCATTGAAAGGGCGATTAGCAGGTGCGGAAGAGTCATTAGAGCGGTTAGCACTCATCTTACAGAAGATAGATAACCGCAGTAATGAGATTGGTATATTCATCTTTAATTGCTTTGCTTTGATTGATATAACCATTGTCCGACTCTTTCAACAGTGGCAACGAACGTATGAAGAGCGCACAAATGAATGGATAGAAACGCTGAACCTCTTTGATACACTGGTATCTATGGGCAATTACAAACTCAATGAGAACAAGGCGGTGCAGGCTGAAGTTGTGGCAGAGAATAAGGTTGTCTTTAATGCAAAAGCACTCTATCATCCTTTCTTGGGAGAGCATGCTGTGGCAAACGACTTCGACATTCAGGATCGTGAATATTATATAGTAACAGGTGCAAATATGGCAGGTAAGAGTACGTTCCTACGTTCGTTGGGTGTGAATTATCTGTTGGCAATGAACGGATTACCCGTGTTTGCCAAGCAACTAAAGGTCTCCGTCTTCCACTTATTCACGAGTATGCGCACCACAGATGACCTCACTCATGGTATCTCCTACTTCAATGCTGAGCTCTTACGACTCGATCAGCTGTTAGGCTCTCTACGTGAGTCTACACCCAACCTCATCATACTTGACGAGATACTAAAGGGCACTAACTCCTTGGATAAGCTAAATGGTTCACGTCTATTCCTACAACACATCGCCTCACGAAACGTCACGGGCGTGATTGCCACACATGACTTAGAGTTGTCAAAGATGGAAGATGAAGAGCCAAAACGGTTCCATAACTATTGCTTCGAGATTGAGTTAGGGGAGCAAATCACCTATTCTTATAAGATAAGTAAGGGTGTGGCACGCAATCAGAACGCAACGTTTCTGTTGCAGGGAATACTGAATAAAGAAGGAGCGAATAGGTCATAAAGGCAAGAGAGCATGGCATTGTTCTGGCTAAATAGCTGTTACGACACGTGTTATTCCTATCTTACTCCGTCTTTTGAAACCTGTTTCTTTATCAGAACTGACGATGATATAATAAAGAAGGTGAAGTTCTTACAACTTCACCTTCTTCTTTTTTCCAGTACTCTCATTGCTCATTCTGTCTAGAGCAGTGACCACATAGACATATTTCTGATTGCCATCTTTATAATTCAAGCGCACCTTGTTCTCATAAGGCATCGCTATAATCTTCGACGGATCATTGGTGTTTATAGGCTCATCAGGCGTGAACTGATACACAACATATTGATGTGCTTCATCCTTCCAGCCCTTTCCCTTCGGTGCTTTCCACGTGAGGTAATAGCCATCGCGTTCCCATTGTGCCTTCAACCGCTTGGGATGTTTCGGTGCATCAGAGTCTATGAAAGGCATTAAGGGTTGCAAGGCTGGATAGCGCCAGTAGTCTGTTCGCAAGAGAGTTCCATAGTTCCCAGGGTTGTCAACAGCTGCCTTTGCATACCAGAGCACTGTTCCGTTGACATTTGCCGACTGCTGATGTAGGCGACGTTTAGCTGCTAACTGATGGATAGAAGGGTTCTGTGGATCTGCGAATTTGACGGTTCGCAGCACATCTTCACCTATGTATAATGGGCGTTTCCCAGCGTTGCGATTCCACCAACCAATCAATTCCTTGTAGTCAGCAGCACGATTGCCAATCTCCCAATAGAGCTGTGGTACACAATAATCAACCCATCCGTTGTTCACCCACTTGAGTACATCAGCATAGAGATCATCGTAGTTTTGAAGTCCATTTGTCCTACTTCCGTTACGAGGGTCAGCCTTTTGATTGCGGTAAATACCAAAGGGTGAGACGCCAAACTTCACCCATGGCTTAACAGCATGTATCCTTTCGCCTAGTTCCTTGATGAAGACATCAACGTTATCACGCCTCCAGTCGTTGATATTTGAGAATCCTCTCGGGTCCTGTTGGAAGTTCCTTTGATCAGGGATAGGCTGTCCTGCAACAGGATAAGGATAGAAGTAATCATCGATATGAAGCCCATCTACATCGTAACGAGACACGATGTCGTCAACAACCTGGCATATATACTCACGATTCTCACGCAAGGCTGGGTTCAAGATGTACAACCCATCGTATGAGAAGACACGTTCGGGATGTTGTACAGCGATGTGACTATTAGCCAACTGGTTGGTGTTCTTTGTCTTAGCACGATAGGGATTGATCCATGCGTGCAGCTCCATTCCTCGCTTATGGCACTCATCTATCATCCATTGCAAGGGATCCCAATAAGGTGAAGGAGCCTGTCCTTGCTGTCCAGTGAGGAACTTGCTCCATGGTTCTAACTTGCTTGGATAGAGGGCGTCGCACTCTGCTCGCACCTGAAAGATGATGGCGTTAACTCCATCCTTTTTGTAGTTCGTCCAACTGATAGCGCAGGGTTTGCTGCATCTGTTGCGTTCCGATACCCTGAAACTGCCCATTGACACACTGGATCCAAGCTCCACGAAACTCGCGCTTTGCTGGTTGACTCTTAGCAAAACTGGTCATAGTAATGGTCAAGAATAGTACTATCAATGACAGAATCTTCATGCCTTCACGAATTTGTCTCATGTGTTTATCTTTCTCTTTGTTATGCTTTTTTATTTGTTTTGATTGGTCTTTTTCTTTTTATAATTAATCTATCATGTGTATCACAACTGAGCCTCTTCTACCATCGTTTTGTAATACTCATCCCAGCTAGCTACAGCCTCCTCTGCTAACAGCCTATCCACTAGTCGATGTGGAAAAGAGGAGAAATAATTGTTGGGAACACGGAAGGGACGTGCCTTTCCATTGCTTGAATTGATATGAATTTCTTGTTCCATAGAGAGTTATCGTTACTACTCTCTTAGACTTCAAATAGGTAGATTGGTTTAAACATAAGGCTCTTTTTCTTTATTCAGAAGCCTTTGCAATATTATTCGTATTGCTTCATATACGTCGTAACCTTCTCTACTGCAATGTGATAAGAGGCTTTCAACGCTCCGACACTCGTACCAAGTAGTTCGCTCATATCGCTATATTTCATCTCATCAAAGTAGCGTAAGGTGAACACCGTGCGCTGTACATCGGGCAAGGTGGCAATGGCTTCTTGCAAAAGAGCTTGCCCTCTGTCACCATCGAAATACTCATCTGCCAGCAAGCTGTCGGCTAGGTGTAGGGTGTCTTCGCCTTCCGTGACTACTTTCGAGCGTTTCCGACGTAGACTCTCAAGTGCCTCATTGATGGCAATACGATATAGCCACGTAGACAACTGGGACTTGCCTTGAAAATTGTCAAGTCCTTTCCATGCCTTTAGAAACGTGTTTTGTAACACGTCATCGGCATCATCATGCGTGATAACAATACTTCGAATCTTCCAATATAGCGGTTCACTATATTGGTTTACAATATCTAGGAATGCTTTCTGTCGCTCTTCCGAGCTCGCTAACTGGCGAACTTCTTTCGAATTATCAAGGGGAGACACGTTACTCAAAAAGCTTTTGCTGTACCAGAATTGGGGGATGTCTAGCCCTTAACGGATAGATATTTTCCGGACAACTTTACCCACTTTCACAATGTAACAACCCCTTGGGAAGCTCAAAGTATAGTGCTTGTCACTACCGTCAACACGCACATTCATCACCTTTACTCCTGTAACGTTATAAATCGAGAGAACCTCATCTTCAGCACCAACAACACGTAAGACGTTATTTGTAATGGTGATGGTAATAGATGGAAGTTCCTGTTCGATTAACTCCACTGGAGCCTCGGCACGTGCCGAAGTAACAGCACCCATGAGGAGTATTAAGGTGAGAATAAAAGGAGTAAATATCTTTTTTACCATAGACGATTGCTTTTGTTATTAGCTACAAAGATAGTAAATTTCAGCATACATTGGCTTGGTTTATTGCCTTTGTTATGGTATCTTTAATGATTATTAACGTGTTGGAAAGACAGAGGAACATAGTTTTTTTAGACAAAATGACATAGTGACATATTTTTTGAATGACATATTTCTTAGACATAGAAACATAGTATCAATGTGCTTGGTAACGGATGTTTAAGACATAAGGACATAGTGACATATTTTTTGAATGACATATTATTAAGACATAGTAACATAGGAACACGAATCGTAATAACGAAAGAGTAAAAGAGGAAACGCCCTTCTCCATTTGAGAAGGGCGTTTCGTCCTATTCAAGAGAGCCTTTCCTTGCATCAAAGAAACGCCCCTTCATTTGCAAACAATAGTTTTCACTCCCTCTCCATTCGGAGAGGGGGCGGGGAGAGGCTTTCCCTTATCTGCAAACAACGAGTCTCACTCCCTCTCCATTCGGAGAGGGGCTGGGAGAGAGGCTGTAGTTGGGTTGTGTGAGGCTGTTTCCTTACTTTTGTTGGTACAGCATATTTATCGCCAGTCTGCTTGACGATCTCATGCTTCATATAGTCACTATAACCTGGACGAGCCACACGCTCACCAAGACCCGTTGGTGTTTTGAGGAACTTACCATCCTTTTCTGGCTTCACAGCCATATCGTTGTACTTCACAATCAGGTAGATGGCAAGCTGCTTCCAACGGGCAAGCATTTCGTTACTCTTCTGTATGGAGTAGTCGTTAAGATACTTCACTGCGGCGGACTTATCCGTCTTGTACAGGCTAAGAGCCTTTGCTTCCACCTCTGGTTGGGCTGCGAAATAGGCGTTCTCAAGCGAATCGCGCACCGCTTTCAACGATGGGAAGAGCTGCGAATAACGTGGGTAAACCATGTTACTTACCCAGTTGCAAACCCAAAAAGCATTCTTATCTGAGAAGGTAACAGCGTCTGCACCAGGTGTATTGAAGCACTCTGCACGCTCTGTATTACTACAATAGATAGGCACATAAGCTATCATATTGCCATCGTCGTTACCGAACCATAGGATTCCACCAAGCTCTCTTGGCAACCATGAACGGAGCTGTGCTACGTAAGAGAAACCCGTCTGCTGGGTAGAAGTTGGACGCTCGTTGAAATACTTCTTACCGTCAACTTCGTATTGAAGTGGGGTAGGGCGATAAGGACAATCCCAATTCCCTTGAGCGACATCATTGTCTAATGAGAGTGGAGTACCCTCATAGTGGTCACGCATACAAGCCTCCATCATTGCTACATCGAGCTTCTTGTCTGGTGCAATCCATAGTGGCATATCTTCAGCGTTGGCGTCTTTTCCGAGTGCCCAAGGCAACCAGTGCGACATATCTTTGAAGTGATTAAAGTAGCTCCAAACGCGTGCATCGCACCAACGACGGCCTCCGAAGTTAGGCTTTGCATACACCATTTTCCAGTTAAAGTCCTTATCCTTACCAGTAAACCAGCCTTTTGAACGTGCGAAACTAATGCAGTTTTTAGACGCGATGACCTCCGTTGGATAAGTAGAAAATTGCCCAATGCGGCTCTGGTTGGCGTGAGCTGAAATCATGCCATCAGGTATGCGCACTGCAACCCATACCACTTTCTGCTTCTTATCACCGCCACATCCTTGCATCTCAAGCAACCACACTTCATTAGGATCAGCTATTGTGAAGGTCTCACCCTCGGAGTTATAGCCGTAAGTCTCAGCCAGTGTCGTCATCACCTTGATAGCTTCTCTTGCCGTCTTACTGCGTTGTAAGCCCAGATACATCAGTGACCCGTAATCGATAATGCCGTTTTTATCCACCATCTCTTCGCGTCCGCCGTAGGTAGTCTCACCTATGCTGACCTGGTATTCATTGATGTTTCCGATGACATTGTAGGTTACTTGCGCCTCAGGAATGTACCCGTGACTCTCGTGTGTGTCGTAATCAATGATCTCACGACGCGCATCTTTAGCATGAGAACCAGCCGGATAATGGCATAAGTTAGTAAACAAGCCGTAATCATCAGCATTGTAAGTAACGAGGACGGAACCATCCTTTGTTGCGCCCTTAGTGGCTATGAAGTTCGTACACGCATAGGTGTATGACATCATAAAAAGCATTGCGAGCGTTGCAAATGACTTCTTCATAAGCTGTAGTTTTTATGTTTTTAATCTGTTCAAAGGTTATTTTATAGGGGTGTTCTGTCGATAGGCACGTAGAATCCCATCGCTGTCTTTGCGCACATCAATCGTCCCGCTCATCCATTCAGTCATAGCCTCTTCGTGTGTGAAGGGGTATATCTCCGTGACAACTCCATCCTCGATGACAACGATAGCTTGCTCTATTGTCTCGTTGGGAGTGTGGATGAAGTTCGCTGCTATGCGTCGCATCTATTCAAGTTTATCGTGTCCTCTTTACGGGTAAGCCCCTTTCACGCATAGCATCAGTGGGTGTTCGGGGGGGACGATCACCCTGTGCTGGTGCCGAACTGGGGTTTACTGGTGTTCCACCGATCGTTCTTATTGGGTCAGAAGTATTCGTTGAATCACCAGGATTGACGTTCTCTTGCTTTGCGAACGTGCATTCGGACGAGTTGAATGTTATTAAGAATTAACATCTTAAAGGTGGTAGTTGGCTCTTGACCCTTTAGCATCATGAAGTAGCCACGGATGTTCTTTATCCGTAAAGAGTCGCCTCCATCCACCATAAGCGTTTGATGAGAATCAGAGGAGATGTGCGTGTATTGCGTTGTAATACTATCGTTGGTGAAGGTGACCGCCATAACAACTACAGCGTCGCGCATACCATCTTGTATGATAAACTGCGAATCGAAATTGAGCATTAAGCGGTCGCCTTTATGAAAGGCGGTATCTGCTTTGATCTCAAAAGTTTCTTTGTTAACAGGTGCGTAAGGGGAGAGAATGAGCGAGCGAGCGCCTTTCCATATATCAGTAGTGTCACCTTTGGAGGTGATAGTGCCGTATTGTGATAGCTCAGACTCCGATGCGCCCTCTGCACGAGCTTGGTCTTCAAGACGCTTGGAGATGTCTACATACATGTCATGAAGTTCCTCGGTGTGACGTATATAGTACTTTAGGGAGTTGTCAAACTGCGCCTCCGTCACATCGTACTTCTTCATAACTGCCAGCTTATAAGCCTTTTGCTGTGTTGCAGAAGTATTACTATTATTTGCCATTGCCATCGCTAGGTGATAGTCATATAGTATATCTTCCATTTTCGACGGCTGTATGTATTCGGATGGAATAGATGGTTTACAACCCACAAAAAAGGTTGTGAGTAGCAATCCACAAAGGGCTGTAAGCAAGTGAGTTATATATCTATCTCTCATTCTCATTAGGCTTTTGATCCTCTCAAAACTCCTCATTCAACATTCCTAACTCCTATCTCTTCTCTGGTACCCAACCGTTGAAGTCCTTTCTAAAAAACAATAGAATGGTGATGACACCCACGCTTATGCAGGCATCAGCAAAGTTGAAGACAGGGGAGAAGAAGACGAATGATTGTCCACCACATAAGGGCATCCAATCAGGGAAGGTACCAGTAAAGAGGGGGAAATAAAACATATCAACTACCTTGCCCATAAGCATTGGTGCGTAGCCTTCTCCCCATGTGGTAAGGGTCGAAGGAACGGCTCCCCTCTATATAATAAGGTGTAGAGGCTGTGAATATCTGACCATATATCAACGAGTCGAAGATATTACCAGCTGCACCTGCGCATATCATCGATAACACGACAATATACGCCATTCTCGCACCCTTCTTGATACGACCTCGAACGTACCATATCAATCCGGCGACTGCGAAGATACGGAAGAAACTGAGGAACAACTTGCTTCCGAGCTCCATTCCCCATGCCATACCATTGTTCTCAACAAACTCTATCTGGAACCAATCAAATATATGAATTGACTCCCCCAAGGTCATGTTTAGCTTGACAGCTAACTTAATGGCTTGATCGATGATAAGCAATAACACGATCAAAGAAGCAGCCGTCAAGCCCTTTTTCTTATTACTATTCATTAATGTTGTTTATTAGCTTCCTTTGATGCTACACTTAGTGTTGCATGAGGGACGACACGCAGACGTTCCTTCGGAATAAGCTCTCCTGTGATACGATCTATGCCATAGGTCTTATTGTCAATACGCATGAGTGCAGCTTGAAGACCCTTTTATGAACTTCTGTTGACGCTGTGCCATCTGTACGAGTTCCTCCTTTGTTTGACTCGAACTACCCTCCTCTAATGCCTTATAGGTGGGTGATGTGTCATTGACATCATTGGTGTTCTTGTTAGTAAGAATCTTCATGGTCTCTTCGTAATCAGACTTAGCTATGGCTAATTTGTTGTTTACTATCGTGCGAAACTCCTCGAGTTCCTCATCGGTATAACGCTTTTTAGTTTCCATAAGGAATAAAGTGAATTAGGTTATTAAACATTATTTGAGATATAGTGAGGTGTGATTTGAAGTCCCGAGAGGGGATGGTTACACGGTTGGTACAGCCATCCCGTCAGACTTCTGGGCATCCCTAAGGGTGCACCCCACTATGTTTTTTTAGTCTTTTTGGATGTCTATATGAAGTTTAAAGTCGTCGAATTCAACCTCAGTACCAGCGTTTTCAGCCAGTGAGATGGCGTTCGCTAGTACCTGTGTCTTTATCAGCTCACCAAAAGACTCTACTGCCTTCGCAGCTTCCTCATTAGGTTCGATGATAACAGATATGCGGTCGGTAATCTCGAGACCAGTCTCTTTACGGAGGTTCTGAATGCGATTGATCAACTCACGAGCCATTCCTCGCGGCGCAACTCATCGGTTAGTTCCACCTCAAGTGCCACAGTTAGGTTGCCTTTCATTGCTCACTAACCAGCCCGGGATGTCCTCTGATATGATGTCAACATCGGCTGCTTCGACCTTGATAGGCTGTCCTTCCAACTCGAAGTTGAACTCACCAGTAGTCTCCAAAGCAGCTATCTCATCTTGAGACAGTGTATCCATACGTGCTGCAACGAGCTTCATCAGCTTACCAAACTTCTTGCCCATGACACGGAAGTTGCACTTTACTTTCTTTTACCAAGATGCCTTGTCCTCAACAAAAAGAGAGTTCCTTCACATTCACCTCATGCTTTAATAAGGTCGGCAACAGCCTCTATATGCTTCTTCTGAGTGCTGTCTATGGCTGGAACCATTATCTGTGCTAATGGTTGGCGAACCTTTATATTGACCTTACGACGCAATGCCAAGACCATAGAAGTAATGCGTTGCGCCATGTCCATACGTGCTTCTAGGTCAGTATCAATGACTGCCTCGTTTGCAACAGGCCAACGATCCAAGTGAATACTCGCAGGCTCCACCCAAATCTCTATACAGTTGATCTGCATAGAATGGTGCGAACGGAGCCAAGAGACGTGCTACCGTCATCAAGCAAGTATATAAGGTGTCATACGCACTCTGCTTGTCTGCACTCATCTCTTTGCCCCAGAAGCGTTTACGATTCAGTCGGACGTACCAGTTACTGAGGTCGTTATTAACGAAGGAGTCGATGAGTCGACCTGCACGTGTTGGGTCGAAGCCTCTAACTCGGCTGTAACACCTTTAATCAAAGAGTTCAGCTTAGAGATAATCCAGCGGTCGATCTCTGGTGCGTCAGCCTTAATTGCCTTGCAGCTTGTCGGCTCGTAACCATCGACGTTAGCGTATAGAGCGAAGAAGCTATACGTATTATATAAGGTGCCAAAGAACTTGCGTCGACATTCATCTACGCCCTCTGGATCGAATTTCAGGTTATCCCAAGGCTCGCTATTGGTCATCATGTAGAAGCGAACAGGGTCTGCCCCGTACTTATGAAGCATCTCAAATGGGTCGGTAACATTGCCTACATGCTTACTCATCTTATTACCCTTTGCATCCAAGACAAGCCCTGTTGAGATTACATTCTTAAATGCAACTGAGTCGAAGACCATGGTTGCTATGGCATGAAGAGTGAAGAACCAACCACGCGTTTGGTCAACTCCTTCATTGATGAAGTCGGCTGGGAAGAATGCAGGAGGTACAGCTGTTCCCTCGTAGGTAGAGTGTACCAAGGCATCACGATAAGCCTCCTCGCTCATACCCGTAGCCTTGAGACCATCGGAATTAATCTCTCCTTCGAATGGATAATGCAGCTGCGCGTATGGCATAGAACCGCTATCAAACCATACATCAATCAAGTCGCTCTCACGGTGCATAGGCTTACCCTCGTCGTTAACAAGTACGATGTCATCCACATAAGGGCGATGGAGATCTATCTTATCATAGTTCGCTTGACTATAATCACCCACTACGAAGCCTACTTCCTTCAGTGGATTCTTCTCCATGACACCTGCTGCAACTGCCTTCTCTATCTCATTGTAGAGTTCTTCTACTGACCCAATGCACTTCTCGCCACGGTTGTCATCACGCCAGATAGGTAATGGTGTACCCCAGAAACGAGACCTACTTAGGTTCCAATCATTCAAGTTCTCAAGCCAGTTACCAAACCTTCCTGTACCCGTAGATGCCGGTTGCCAGTGTATCGTCTTATTGAGTTCCACCATGCGAGCCTTGCGTGCCGTATCCTTAATAAACCAGCTATCTAGAGGGTAATAAAGGATAGGCTTGTCTGTACGCCAGCAGTGTGGATAGTTGTGAACATGCTTTTGGATATTGAAAGCAGAGCCTTCCTGCTTCATCTCCATACAGATGATGATGTTCAGATCTTCAGCCTTTTCAGAGGCTTTCTTATCCCATACTCCATTTGGATTAAAGCGTGGGTCGTATGAATTCTTTACGTAATCGCCTGCATGATGGGCGTATGCTTCCTTATTGATACACGCTTTACGAAGTTCTGATCAAGCTCATCAAGGGTGTAATACTTGCCTTGGAGGTCGACCATAGGGCGTGTTTCGCCCTTCTTCGAGATGAGATATAGCGCAGGAATATTCGCATCCTTTGCCACCTTAGCATCGTCAGCACCGAAGGTAGGAGCGATATGCACGATACCAGTACCATCCTCCGTCGTAACGTAATCACCGAGGATAATGCGGAAAGCCTCGCTCTCCATCTCAACGAACTCGTCGCGTCCTTCCTCGCCCATAAATACCTTCTCTGGGTGAGCCGTCGCATAGTCGTTCACGAATTGAGGTGCAAATTCGCCTGTCTTCTCCACTGGCTTCACCCAAGGCATGAGCTGTTTGTAATGCAAACCCTCCAATTCTGTACCCATCACACGCCCTACGACACGATAAGGAACATACTTATCGCCACGCTCGAAAGCAGGTAATTCGCCTCCATCAGTTACCTCGCCTTCTGGTTTCAGATAGGCAGCTACACGACTAGCAGCCATTACCAAGGTTACTTTCTGCGCATCGTAAGGGTTGTAAGTCTCGATGATAACATATTCAATCTTCGGTCCGACGCACAGCGCAACATTAGATGGTAAGGTCCAAGGAGTGGTTGTCCATGCAACGAAACAAGGCTTACCCCAAGTCGACTGAGGCAATTTTGCCTTCTCTGCCAATGCCTTCCAATCCTCTTCAGGGATAGCGAATTGCGCTGTAACCGTTGTGTCCTTGACATCACGATAACAGCCTGGTTGATTCAACTCATGGCTTGATAAGCCCGTACCAGCACCTGGAGAATAAGGTTGGATAGTATATCCCTTATAGAGTAACCCTTTATTATAAAGCTGCTTCAAGAGCCACCATAAGGTTTCAATATATTTGTTGTCATAAGTGATGTAAGGGTGTTCCATGTCAACAAAGTAGCCCATCTCTTCCGTAACTTGTTGCCACTCTGCAGTGAACTTCATTACGTTCTCACGACACTTATGATTATAGTCTTCTGTGGAAATATATCGTTCCGAGTTATGGTTATCGATGTCCTTTTTGGTGATACCAAGCTCCTTTTCAACACCCAATTCGACGGGTAGTCCATGCGTATCCCAGCCTGCTTTGCGGTGCACCTGATAGCCTCGCATCGTCTTATATCGGTTGAAGGTATCCTTGATGGAACGTGCTAGAACATGGTGAATACCCGGATGTCCGTTAGCCGAAGGAGGCCCTTCAAAGAAGATAAACTGCGGTTCTCCCTCTCGTTCGTCAATACTCTTGTGGAAGATGTCATGCTTCTCCCACCTTCAACATGTCTTGGTTTGTCTGAACAAGGTCAAGTCCCTTGTGTTCGGCGAATTTCTTTGCCATATTATCGATGTTATTTTGCTTATATTCTAAATACGTGCAAAGATACAAATAACAACTGATACTACCAAATTTTACTGACAGGTTGCTGTGGTGGAGAGGCTTAGAGGGGATTCAAAATACAATGTTCAGGGTTCGAGAGTATGATGAGTTAGACAGAATGACACAACGACATATTATTTTAATGACATATTATTAAGACAGAGTAACAGGTTTTTTAGACATAATGCCATAGTGTCATATTGTTTTAATGACATATTTTTAAAGCCATAGTAACATAGTATCAATGTGCTTAGTACCAGATGTTTAAGACATAATGACACAACGACATATTGTTTTAAAGACATATTCTTTAGACAGAGGAACATAGGAACACGAATCGAAATAACGAAAGAACAAAAAGAAGGAAACGCCTATCTCTATTTGAGAAGGGCGTTTCTTCCTATCGAAGAGAGCCCTTCCTTGCATTGAAGAGACGCCCTCTTTATTTGCAAACAATGGTGTTTACTCCCCTCTCCATTCGGAGAGGGGCTGGGGGAGAGGCTTTAGATGATAGGGAGTGAGGCTTTCTTTACATGTGAGATAAGCAAAAAAATACAACTTAAAAGTTGTATTTCTGAAGGATAATACCTACCTTTGTAGCACAAACTACTGAGTATGACATTCGATAAGATTATTGATAATGATTCATTTGACGATTATGTCAACACTTTATGATATAGGAGGTAGCTATGAGCAGGATTACAAATAGATTAGAGAAATACCAATCTTCCACCCCTTCAAGATGGCGGGAAGAGGCTGAATATAGGGTAGAGAACAGGGCATGGCTACGACATTCTCAGTATATAGCTATGCTGATGTTAGAGAAAATGGATGAATTGAGTCTTACGCAAAAAGCCCTTGCTGAGCGCATGGGGTGCACTCAGCAATATGTCTCAAAGATATTGCGTGGGAAGGAGAACTTATCTATTGAGACTCTTTCAAAGATTGAATCGGCTCTATCTCTGCGCCTCCTCACCTACTGAAACACGTATCGGATGGACATATACAGTTGGGTGGCAAAGATGTAGATAGGGACGTAACGGGCTGAACGGAGGAGTCCATAGACGAGCATATCGTGCATACTAGTAACGCTGTTGATGGTTCCGCTCGTTATACCATAGGATATGGACATGATAAGAAGGATGAAGGATAGGGCGGGGATGAGGCTCACGGAGAAGCTACTGGGGTAGAGTTGACCTGTCACACTCAGTAAGATTGCGTGTGGGACAAGCGTCAGTAAGACCATTACCACTATAAAGACTATGAACTCAGCAAGGGCTATGCGCAGTCCCATTCGCCTCGATAAGCCAAGGAGGAACGCTGTTGTGGCGTTCTGGAGAACCTTTGTCGTAAGGCTTTCAGGAACTTTGTGCGCAAGAAAGCACCCCAGCAATACTCATCACAATGAAGTAAATGAGCCAAGGAGTTAGTTGGTTATTAACGAATGAACCGAAGAACCAGCGTATACCCTCACTACTCAAGAGAGAGTGAAGAGCCCAGTCTGGATTGGCAGCAGTTATTAACCATGACAGTAGGATGACTGCTATCTGTGCCAAGAAAAGCACTATGACAACATAACCCTAACTTATTCCTCATCAGCACGGAGATTATCAATATCGATGATGCGAAGCTCTAATGCGCGCACAACAAGGCGTGTGGCATTGACGCTCATACCCTTATTTCCTTCAGGAAAGAGCTTTTGTACGAGTTCGTTTTGGCGTTTCTCAAGGCTCTTCACACCGAATGGCATACCTCGAAGATTGGTTATTTGCTCCTTCGTGTAACCGAGTGCAAGGTGTCGAAGGAAGCGTTCGTCATACTCGTCAATCTCGTATCCTACCATCGCTTCTTGGTGCATTAGCATGCTATTCACGCTCTGTTTGAAGCGCGAAACAATCTTTTCTAGGATGGGCTGATTGAATACTAAGCGTTTACCAGACATCACACTCGATACGTCACCACGGGTAAGTAACTCCCCACTCTTTAGACAGATACCATCGGTGCCAGCGTCTAACACGTCCACCCAAAGCTTCTCATTGAGTATCTCACCAGTAAAGATTAGCACCTTAACGTTGGGATATACCTCCTTAGTCTGCCTACAGATCTCTACGCCAACAGTAGTTGATCCACCCAAGCCAAGGTCTAGTAGCACTAGATCGGGTAGTTGTTGCTTTAGTAACTTCCAGTATGCTACCTCGTTTTCAGCCGTTCCAATGATTTCAGCCTCGGGTATTTCATTGCGGAAGATACCTTCCGTACCTTTCAATTCGAGTGGTACATCCTCCACAATTATTACTTTGAAATTCTCCATCTTATGTCCTTTTATCTTTAATTAGGTGTTTCTTATTTTATTTCTTAGGCTTTCGCTAATGTAATCTGTATCTCTGTTCCTTCCTCCGTAGGCTTTGCTATGATACCACAGCCACGCCTGTTGGTTGCTTCACCATTGTCTCTTACAATCTGCCGACAGCTGAAGAACATCATTCCCTGTGCTTGTGGCGAGAATAGCTCACGGCATTCTTCTGCCGAGAGGTGCATGGATGAGAGTTGAACATGCAGTATGACATACTGCTTCTGGTGCTCTTCTGCGGTGATGCGGAGGGGCTGGTTCTGATTTTCGGAGTAGAGTATATCGAATAGATAAGCAATCATTACAGGGTCGCCAGCCACTGGTGGGATAGGAGCCAAGGGCTGTTTGAACTTGTTTTCAGGCACGAGTGTGGCGATGTCAACGCTCTTTGCCATGAGTTTGATAGCCCTCACCTGGTGCATGGCTTGCTGACTTAACAGACTGTAAAGCTCTTTGTAATACACAGCTAACTCATCAATAGCCTCTAACTGACTATCGGTGTCGGTTTCAACTAGCTGTCGGATGCGTGAGGGATAATACATTGTTTCGTGCTTGAGCGTCGATAGGCAGTTGTCGAGAATACTATTACTAATATGTAAACGCTCGTTCTCGTATTCCACACAATGCACCTCGTCTTCCAGTGCCTCGATGTCGGCTTTACTCTTTTGGCTTGCTTCCTGTGATGCTACCAAGGCTTCCCTGATTTGCTGAACAATGTTTCGTAGGCGTTCCGGGAGGCGGTCGCTATTGACACGATCAACCTCTTTGAGCTTCTTCTCCACGCTTACATCACTCAAGAGAACGGCATTGATGTGCTTAATTTGCTCTATGCAGAATTGGAAAGTAAGCCTCATGTCGATAATACATCACGTAATATACGGGAAGAATAGACAATAGTAAGAGCACCAAGAGAGCGATAGCTACGTTCTTATTGGTCTCTGACTTCATCATCATTCGGCAATACTCGCCCAGCGAACTATCGGCTGATCGCTCCTTGAAGAGGTGTGTGTAAACGTTATTATTGTACTTGTATAGGTCCCATTCATGCAGAGCTAGGGCAGCAACAGCACTCTCGTTACGTATATCGAGTATCACCCTGTAGTCGATGGGGACGTTGGCATGGAACCACTTAATCTCTGCCGGCACATTTGAAAGGCTTCCTATGCGTTGCATGAAGAGCTTTCCATGCGGATACAACTTATGATATTGCTGGTTAATATAGTATCGGCAGGGTGTCAGCAAAGCGTAGAGTCTGCTCGTACTGACCATTGATATTACTGAAGTAAGCCGAGTCTGCATAGATACCAGCTAGTGTCATGTAGTCTTTCCGGGCTATGGCTGCAGCCTTGTCATTGTCCCTTTGAGGGCGAGCCTGTGCCGTGCATAATGATGAAAAGGCGATGAGTAGGAACAAAAGAACGCGACTCACGCCCTTAGGTAGGCGGAAGAAGAAGCGTGAACCCTTGTTTTCTTCGCTCTTAACACCTATCTGGCAGACTGTAAATATCTGACTTATCTTGCGGTATTTATTGATGATTCCATTGCAATTCATTAGTCCGAAACCATGCGAAGTGCTGTCTTTTTGATCGTGGATAGGCTTTCGGTCGAATAGATGTTGCTGTGTTTCCTCATTGATGCCACATCCTGTATCCTCCACAGAAAGCTCCACATAGTCGGCTTCTTCTACTGCTTTGATACATACCTTGCCCCCAGCAGGCGTGAACTTACGGGCATTGTCGGCAAGAGTATTCACCATGAAGAGCGTTAAGATACGATCGGCTTTTAACAATGGCAGTTGTATCCTCCACCTTTAGCTGTACCCCTTTAATTGGAAAGCCATACGTCCTTTCTTCACAATGTCGAACACCTGCTGTACAGGAAAGCTCTCAAGTGTAGCGATAGTCGCCCTTGTCGGAGTTGAATCCACTCTGTCAGCGTCGAATTAAGGTCGTTGATCATGTCCGTGAGTTCCCTAATATAGGTGTAACGTTCGCTTCTCACCGCATCAGACTCGCCTCCCCTCTTTAGCTTGTTAATCTCATGTAGCATTCGATTGATGAGTGGCATGATGCTGTTAACCAATGATACCTTCGCACGTTGCTC
>BNJV01002865.1_pt1 | contig 57501 bp, 57 predicted proteins | sample 8540591 | NCBI WGS metagenome assembly BNJV01 (sample SAMD00202457, study PRJDB9452) | human saliva metagenome | host: Homo sapiens | reverse complement strand
ACCGAGAACTTATCGTAAGGCATTTTGCCTTTCGCTTTGCTCTCAGAAGCGCCTGAGAAACTTTAGCGAGCCGGATTTTCTGAGTCAAACGAATGGGCGGTGACCCTCGTCTCTCTTCGGCTCTCTTCAGTTCTCAGTCCCCGGCCGGTCTGAGGAAATTCATCCTCCCCGTTTCGGGCCGGAGAGAACATTACGCACCGACCACCAACCCGTCAAACTGATGAGCGGTGACGGTGCCCACAAGGCATCGTCACCGCTCAACAACCGTGTTCGCAAGGTAAGGCTTTCCCTTGACGGTGGAGCCTAAACCGCACGTCCGACGGCCAGGTTCCGCCGTCCCTTGCGCACCAGCACCACTCCCCCGGCGAGCAGGTGCTCGGGACCGATGACCGCGGTCTCGTCGGCCACCTTGACGTTGTTGATGTAGGCCCCGCCTCCGGCAATGGTCTTGCGGGCCGCATTGCGCCCGCGCTCCAGCCCCGTACCCACGAGCAGGTCCACGATCGTGGTCTGTCCGACTGCCACGTCACCGGAGGCGAGATCAGCCGTGGCCGCCAGGATCGTGGCCTCATCGATGTCGGCGAGGTCGCCGCGGCCCCACAGTGCGGAGGTCGCCGCTTCGGCCTGGGCAGTCGCGTCGGCTCCGTGAACCCACGTGCAGACTTCGTGCGCCAGAACCCGCTGCGCCTCACGTGCCTTCGGGTTCTCGGCCGTCACCGCCTCCAGGCGCTCAATCTCCTCGCGTTCCAGGAAGGTGAAGACCTTGAGGAAGCGCACGACGTCGGCGTCGTCGACCTGGAGCCAGAACTGGTAGAAGGCGTAGGGGCTGAGCATCTCGGGGTTGAGCCAGATCGCCCCGCCCTCGGACTTACCGAACTTGGTGCCGTCGGCCTTGGTGATGAGGGGGTTGGTCATAACGTGGACCGAGGCGCCCTCGACCTTGTGGATGAGGTCCATCCCGCCCACGAGGTTGCCCCACTGGTCGTTGCCGCCGACCTCCAGGGTGCAGCCGTAGCGTCGGTAGAGCTCGAGGTAGTCGTTGGCCTGGAGGACCTGGTAGCTGAACTCGGTGTAGGAGATGCCCTCCTCGCTGGCCAGGCGCCGGGCGACGATGTCCTTTGGAGAGCATGGTGCCCATGCGGAAGTGCTTGCCCAGGTCCCGCAGGAAGTCAATGGCGCTCATCGCCTGGGTCCAGTCCAGGTTGTTGACGATCTGCGCCGGGTTGTCCCCGCTGAAGTCGAGAAGGTTCTCGAGCTGTTCCTGCAGGCTGGCCGCCCAGCCGGCAACGACGTCCTTGGTGTTGAGGCTGCGCTCCCCCTTGGCGCGCGGGTCGCCGATGAGGCCGGTCGCCCCACCCACCAGCGCCAGCGGACGGTGCCCGGCCAACTGAAGATGGCGCATGACCTTGACGGCTACGAGGTGCCCGTGGTGAAGGCTCGGCGCCGTGGGGTCGAACCCGCAATAGAAGGTGACGGCCCCGTCGCTGAGCGCCGCTCGCAGCGCGTCAATGTCGGTGTGCTGGGCGATGAGCCCGCGCCACTGCAGTTCGTCCAGGATGTCCGTCACTGTCCAGTCGCCTTCCGTGGGTTGTCGTGCTTGCCGCACGCATGATCCCGGCGCGTCACGCTCGGGTCCGGCTGATACCTCCGGCGCAGATAGTCTGCCATGCTCCGGCTCGGCTTCCACGAAGAGGCCAAGCTACGGAGCCGTGAGCCGGATACGGGGAGCCTTCACGAGCCCTCAGTCGGGCGATCCCATATGAGGGTGTATCGGTAGTAGAAGCGCCGTCGAGTCCTGGCCCCGGGAAGCAGCCGGACTGCCGCCCGACGAATCTCAGCCAGGGACTCTCGTGGAACACGAGTGACCACACCGATGTCTGAGCTCTCCCGTCGCAGGGCGCCGACCACGTGCAGAGGCAGGACGGCCAGTGCGGACAGCGTCCAGTCCCACAGGCTCTTGTTGGCGGCCAAGCCGACGACGATCAGACGCCCGCCGGGTGCCACCAGCTGACTCAGCCTCACCAGGGCGGGTTCCAGTGGGAGGTGGTGCAACGTGGCCACACAGGTGACCGTCTCAAAGGTGCCGATGCGCTGAGGAAGGTTCAGATCCATGACGTCGTCGAGCAGCACCTCGGCCTGCGGAGTCCGCTCGAGACGTGTGCGCGCTCGAGCAACTGCCTGCCCGTCGGTTTCAAGTCCGACGGCGCGCCGGCACACCGCCGCCAGGCGTGCGAGCAGGAGCCCGTCACCGCATCCGACATCGAGCGCGCTTCCACCGCGCAGCGCCGCGTCCCGCACGATGCGCCGGTGAAAGGCGACGTTGTGGTTCCAGTAGTCACTGGCCACTGCGGGAGCCTGGTGGAGCAGCCGCCGTGGTCGGACCGGCTGTGTCGCTCGAGGTCTTGGGGCTCTCAGCCCGGTCGGTAGACGCAGCGGTCTCCTCGTTGGGCTGCGTCGCTGATCCGCGCGCTACGACGCCGGCTTCACGCAGCAGTGCCTCGCGCAGGTGGGGCACTGCTGCGAAGTACGCCTCATCGGCGTCCTCCACCAAACGCGTTGCCCGGGCCCCGACATCTCTCCCTGCCGCTGTCATGGTCACGATCCGGGCACGGGCGTCCTGGGATCCGGCTGCCGCGACACCAGACCGGCCCGCTCCAGCCGGCGCAGCACCTGGCTGGTGGTCTTCACGTCCATTCCCGCCTGGGTCGCGACCATCACCTGACTGGCCCCGTCCCCGTGCTCCTCGAGCCACTGCGTGCAGGCCAGGAGGACGAACTGGGAGTGTGTCAGTCCGACTGGCTCCAGGGCGGCAGCGATGTCTCGCTGCCAGGCCAGCGCGGCCCTCCACATGAGGAAGCCGGGGCTCGCCTCAGGACCCTGGAACCTTGTCTTCACATATCGACCCTAGCAGCCTCAACGAGCGAGTCGATGGCCTGCGGAAAGTCCTCGGCGATTCCCGGACCGATCGTCGGGCCTACATCGTCGGCACCGGGGCCGTCGATGTCGAGGCGGGTGGTCACAACGCTCTTCCCTTGTGTCTGCGCGGGCATGAAGGAGTGGGTGAAGGTCAGCTCCACTCCCCCGTAGGAGACCCGGTCCGCCTGGACATGAGGGGGTTCCCAGCGGATCACCGTGATCTCGATACTGTCCTGCCCCTCCGGAGTCATCGTGATCGAGGCGCCGGGTCCCACAGGCTCGCGCGGCTCGTAACGATCTCCCTGCGGGGAGCTCGATGTCACCGGAGAGAACCTTGATCCAGGTCTCCCACAGGACCTCCGCCGGGAGATCCACTGTCCGTTGGCACTCAGTCGACCACATGGCCGTCCCCTTCCTCGTCCTCCGCGCTCGGCGGTTCCGCACCACAAATAGTCTTTGCAGCGATAATCTGTGTACCCATTATTGGCGGACAGGGAGTGGCGCGGGCAAGTGGAGACCCATCGGAGTTGGGATCGGCGAGGTTCAGCCCTGTGAGCGTCGCCTGGTGACGGCCGGCCGGTATGGCGAGACGGTGGGCTCTCCGTCCAGCCAGAAGCGCCACGGGAAGGCTTCTCCGTCTCCCCCGGGGCCGGCCACCCCGGTGCGTGGCCCACGGCGGATGCGTCCGGCATCTGGTGCCTGCTGCGGCAGCGTCAGGCTGATGCGTGATCCCGGCCCGCCCAGCAGCGCGCCGTCGTCGGAGCGGTCCAGTCCCAGTACGGCGCACAGTCTGGCCGGGCCACGGGCCAGGTCGCGGTCAGTGCGGGCTGCGGGGCGGCGTCCCCTGGCCTGCTCGAGCCCTTCGACGACCTCTCCCCCGCGCAGCAGCACCGCGCGTGAGACCCCGGCAGGTCCGGTGACGATGTTGAGGCAATGGTGCATGCCGTAGGTGAAGTAAACGTAGATGCACCCGCCGGCCTCGAACATGGAGGCGTTGCGCGCCGTGCGTCCCCGGAAGGCGTGGGAGCCCGGGTCCTTCTCGCCGCGGTAGGCCTCCACCTCGGTCAGGCGGATCGCGACACGCCCGGCCGAGTCGGCAACGGTGATGACGGCGCCCAGCAGCGCCGGGGCCGCCTCCAGACTGTCACATCTGAGCAGTGAGGCGACCTCGGCGCTCAGCTCGATCGCCGTCTCTCTCAGGGAAGCGTCTGACATCGACCTGCCACCCCGGCTCAGTCCTGGTCCTCCTCGCCCCATTCCTCATCGGTCTGACTGGGCTCGGGCCACTGGGGACCGGCGGGGCCGTCCAGCAAGGATCCCTCCCAGGCAAAGACTCGCAGCTCGGCGCTACGGGCGATGGCGCGGGCGAGTTGCTCCACCACTCGCACCGGGGCGGTGCCGCCGTGCCCGGTACGGGCGGCCACCGACCCCTCGGCTGAGAGGACCTCCCGCACCCCCGGGGTGAGCCGCTCATCAATGGCGGCGAAGTCGGCATCGGTCAGGTCCCACAGCTCAGTGCCGCGCTTCTCGCACTCGCGCACGCAGGCACCGGAGATCTCGTGGGCGCTGCGGAAGGGCACACCGTTCTTAACCAGCCACTCCGCGATATCAGTAGCCAGGGAGAACCCCTGAGGGGCGAGCTCCGCCATGCGCTCGTAGTGGAGGGTCATCGTGCTCACCATGCCGCTGACGGCCGGCAGGAGGACAGCCAGAGTGTCGACGGCGTCGAAGACCGGTTCCTTGTCCTCCTGCAGGTCCCGGTTGTAGGCCAGGGGCAGGGCCTTGAGGGTGGCGAGCAGCCCAGTCAGGTCGCCGATGAGGCGCCCGGCCTTGCCGCGGGCGAGCTCGGCCACGTCCGGGTTCTTCTTCTGCGGCATGATGGACGAGCCCGTGGAGTAGGAGTCGTCCAAGGTGACGAAGTCGAACTTCCTTGGTGTTCCAGACGATGATCTCCTCGCTCAGGCGCGAGACGTCCACCGCGACCATCGCGAGGACGAAGCTCAGCTCGGCGACGACGTCGCGGGCGGCCGTGCCATCGATGGAGTTCTCCACGGCGGCCTCGAAGCCGAGGTCGGCGGCCACGGCATCGGGGTCCATGCCGAGCGTGTTGCCCGCCAGCGCGCCGGAGCCGTAGGGGCTCATGGCGGCACGGGAGTCCCAGTCCTCCAGGCGCTCGACGTCACGCATGAGCGGCCAGGCGTGAGCCAGCAGCTGATGGGCGACGAGCACCGGCTGAGCGTGCTGCATGTGGGTGCGTCCGGGCATGATGGCGTCGGAGGCCTGGGCGGCCTGGTCGATGAGGGCATCGACGACGTCAAGGACGAGTCCGGCGACGTGGCGGGCCTGGTCGCGCAGGTACATGCGGATGAGGGTGGCGATCTGGTCGTTGCGGCTGCGCCCGGCACGCAGACGGCCCCCCAGATCGTCACCGGCACGCTCGATGAGGCCGCGCTCCAGGGCGGTGTGAACGTCCTCGTCGGTGGCCTCCGGGACGAAGATGCCGGCGACGACGTCGGCCTCGAGACGCTCCAGGGCCTCCAGCATGCCGGACAGCTGGCCCGAATCCAGCAGACCGGCCTGTGCCAGGGCACGGGCGTGGGCCCGGGAGCCGGCGATGTCGTAGCGGGCCAGGCGCCAGTCGAAGTGGGTGCTCACCGACAGGGCCGCCAGCGCGTCGGCGGGTCCTCCTGAGAAGCGTCCGCCCCACAGGCTGACGCCGGCGGGGGTCGCGTCTGCTGAGCTTCTGAGGCGACGGGTTGGGCAGCGGATGGCTGAGCGGACTGGCTGGAGAACTGACTCATGGCTCCATCATGGCCCATCTGCCCGCACAGGTTCCCTCAACGATCAGTCTGGACAGGCCTGTCGTGGCTCGTAGACAAAACGACCCACGCAATCTTGAGGAAGATACGGAAGCGGGACCAGGACCAGCGACCCCGACCAACGGGAAGGAAGAAAGGCCTGTATCGCGGTTGGCACGCAATGCCATGATGAGCCAATGCCCGCCGAACAAGATGCACTTTTCCCAGGCAAGCAGTTCATCTCCACCGTGCTCGAGGCCCTCGAGACCAAGACCCGGATGACCGGTGTGATCGCCCACCGCTATCTCATGCGCGCGGCCATGGCCGGCATGATCGTGGCGGTCTTCTATATCGTGAACTACGCCATCGTCGGCGTCTTCGACGGCCTGCGCGTCGGAAACTCCTCACTGGCGGGGCTCGGAAAGATGCTCGGGGCTCTGTCCTTCGGCCCCGCTCTCATCTTCATCTACTACACGAAGTCCGAGCTGCTCACCAGCAACATGATGGTGGTGGCCATCGGCCACTACTACAAGCGGATCTCGACGTGGCGGGCCCTGAGGGTGCTGGTCATGTGCCTGGCCGGCAACTTCGCCGGAGGGCTGGTCTTCGCGGCCATGTACCGCTTCTCCACCCTCGTGGGGGCGGCAACCGGCGAGCAGGCCGTGCACTCCGTAGCCGCCAAGCTCCACTACCTGTCGTCGGCCTCGGGGATCGGGGACCTCTTCGTGCGGGCGGTCCTGTGCAACTTCATGATTAACCTGGCGATGCTCCTCATCTACAACGGCTTCATCCACGAGGACTGGTCCAAGATCTTCGCGATGCTCATCTCCGTGTTCGTCTTCGCCTTCCTCGGCCTGGAGCACTCCGTGGCCAACACGGTCCTGTTCACCGTCGTCGGCCTGACGCACGGGATCGATGTCCTGCCGGCGCTGGGGAATGTGGCTGTGGCCCTGCTGGGCAACTTCGTGGGCGGAGGGCTGCTGATCGGCGGCTACTACGCCTACGCCAATGACGACCCCGCTGGCTGCGCCGCCAGCCCCACCACAACGAGGCGCAGGCGGCCACGTAGCCGACTGCTTCGAGGTGGTGGGACCGGCGGTGCAGCTCAGTCAGAATCCCCGACCGTTGCCGGCGCGCACGTCGCGGGCGGCGGCGAGCTTGGACTGCATCCCATAGATCTCGATGAATCCCCGCGAGGAGGACTGGTCGAAGGTGTCTCCGCTCTCGTAGGTGGCCAGGTTGAAGTCGTACAGGCCCGTCTCGGAGCGGCGCCCGTTGACGGTCGCCCGACCGCCGTGCAGGACCATGCGAATATCACCGTTGACGTAGCGCTGCGTGTCCTCGATGAAGGCGTCCATGGAGCGCTTGAGCGGGGAGTACCACTGGGCCTCGTAGACGAGATCGGCCCAGGTCTGCTCCATGCCCCGCTTGTAGCGGAGCTGCATGCGCTCCAGGGTGACGGCCTCGAGCGCCCGGTGCGCCTCGATCAGGGCCACGGCGCCGGGAGCCTCGTAGATCTCGCGGGATTTGATCCCCACGAGCCGGTCCTCGACCATGTCGATACGCCCCACGCCCTGGGCACCGGCCCTGCGGTTGAGCTCCTGAATCGCCTCCAGGGGGCTGACGTCACGACCGTCGATCGCTACGGGGATGCCCTCCTTGAAGGTCAGGATCACCTCGTCGGGCAGGGGCGGGTAGGCGGGGTCATCGGTGTAGACGTAGACGTCCTTGGTGGGGGCGTTCCACAGGTCCTCGAGGTACCCGGTCTCAATGGCGCGGCCCCAGACGTTCTGGTCGATAGAGAAGGGGTTGTGCTTGGTGGTCTCGATCGGCAGGTTGTGCTTCTCGGCGTAGTCGATGGCTACGTCACGGGTCAGCGCCAGATCGCGTACCGGGGAGATGCAGTCCATGTCGGGGGCCATGGAGGTGATGGAGACCTCGAAGCGGACCTGGTCGTTGCCCTTGCCGGTGCAGCCGTGCGCCACGGTGTGCGCGCCGAACTCGCGGGCGGCCTTGACCAGGTGGCGGGCGATGACGGGGCGGGACAGGGCCGAGACGAGCGGGTAGGTCCCCTCGTAGAGGGCGTTGGCCTTGAGCGCCGGCATGCAGTAGTCGTTGGCGAACTCGTCGCGGGCGTCGGCGACATAGGCCTCGACGGCGCCGCAGTCGAGGGCTCGCTGACGGATCACCTCAAGGTCCTCGCCGCCCTGGCCGACGTCGACGGCGACGGCCACAACCTCGCGACCGGTGGCCTCACCGATCCAGCCGATGGCGACGGACGTGTCCAGGCCTCCGGAGTAGGCCAGGACGACACGGTCCTTGTGGATGCTCAATGGGATCACTCTTCTCTTCGTGATGACGCGGCCGCAGCGGCGCCGAGGTGACTGGGGATGTCAAGGGCGGTGGGGAGAGGTCAGGCTCGGGCCGAGGGGTCGGCCAGGGCGAGCAGGTGTCTGGCCACGTCGGCCGCGACCTGGGCACCGCGGGTGATGACCAGGACGGTGTCGTCGCCGGCGATGCACCCCATGACGCCGGGCATCATGGCGTCGTCGACGGCCCCGGCGAGCAGCTGGGCGGCGCCGGCGGGAGTTCGCAGGACCACTTTGGGGACCGGCCCACTCGGCGGTGACCAGCAGCTCGGCACACCACCGGGACAGGCGGGCGGTGGTGTGGGCGCGCAGGGAGTCCTCGGTCTCCTCCGTCTCTAAGAGGGCACCAGTAGGGACCTGTCCGGGAGCACCAGCCTCGGGCATGGAGTAGATGAGCTCTCCGCCCGGGGCGCGGATCTTTCGTGGCCCGCAGCTCCACCAAGTCCCGTGAGAGCGTGGCCTGAGTGGTGCTGATGCCGCGCTGTGCCAGGGCCTTGCGCAGCTGGGCCTGAGAGCGGATGCGTTCGCGCGACAGGATCTGGACGATGCTGGCGTGCCTGGCGGTCTTGGTCCCGGGCACCAGGGGGGCCGTTGCCTCCAGATCGCGCTGAGAGGCCTCGATGGTGGTGCTCATGAACCGGCTTTCTCTGACTGTGCCCGAGCAAGAACCTCGGACAACGTGGTGGTGAAGGCCCCGGCGTCATCGTCGGAGAGGATGAAAGGGGGAGCCAGGCGGATCGTGTCGGGGCGCGGCGCGTTGACGATGAAGCCGCGGGCCGCCAGGGCAGCGGCGATCTCAGCAGCGGGTGGGAGCCCGTCTTCCAGCCCGACGCCGAGCAGCAGGCCCCGGCCACGCACCTGATCGACTCCGTCAACGGCTGCCAGCTGCCTGGACCAGACCGAGCCGAGCTGCTGAACCCGCTCCAGCAGGGACTGACTGCGGATGGTCCCGATGACGGCGAGGGCTGCTGCACAGGCCACCGGGTTGCCGCCGAAGGTGGTGCCGTGCTGCCCCGGCTCGAGAAGAGCGGCGGCCTGCCCAGTGGCGACGACTGCGCCGATGGGGATTCCTCCGCCCAGTCCCTTGGCCAGGGTGACGACGTCGGGTACGACGCCCGGTGCCAGCAGGTGGTGAGCCATCCAGGCGCCGGTGCGTCCCATTCCGGTCTGGACCTCATCGATGATGAGCAGCGCGCCGGCGGCCTCGGTCAGCTCGCGGGCCGCCTCCAGGTATCCGGCGGGCAGCTCACGCACCCCGGCCTCGCCCTGAATGGGTTCGATGACGAGTGCCGCCACATCCGGCCCCATCGCGGTGCGCAGGGCCTCGATGTCGCCGGCGGGGATGAACTCGACCCTCCGGGCAGCGGCTCGAAGGGCTCGCGGTAGGCGGCCTTGTGGGTCAGCGCCAGGGCACCCATGGTCCTGCCGTGGAAGGCGTCCTGGAGGGCCAGGACGCGGGGGCGCCGGCTCCCGCCGTGGCGGCGGGCGATCTTGAAGGCGGCCTCATTGGCCTCGGTGCCGGAGTTGGCCAGGAAGACGCGGGAGTCGTGAGCGGGGCGGTCGGGGAGGGTGAGCCGGACGAGCTCTCGGCGAGGCCGACCTGGGCGGGGGTGGTGAAGAAGTTCGACACGTGCCCCAGCTCGGAGAGCTGCTCGGTGACGGACCGGATGATCGCGGGGTGCGCATGGCCCAGGCAGTTGACGGCGATGCCTGCCAGCAGGTCGATGTACTCCTGACCGTCGGCGTCCCAGACGTGGGCGCCCCTCCCCCGGACCAGGACCCGGCCGGGGGTGCCGAAGGTGTTCATGACGGCGTCGGTGTAGCGCGCCAGCCAGCCGGCGTTGCCGGTGCCGGGTCCCTTCGCCTCCGCGGTGGGTGCCGGTGCTTGCGAGGAGTGGGTCATAGGCTCTTGCCTCCGTTCAGTGGTGGGACCGGAGCGTCTCCGGGGTGGATGACGGTGCCGACTCCCTGGTCGGTGACGATCTCGAGCAGCATGCTGTGGGCCTGGCGTCCGTCGACGACGTGCGCCTGCGCGACTCCCCCGTAGACGGCCCGCAGGCAGGCCTCCATCTTGGGGATCATCCCGGCCTCGAGCGTGGGCAGGAGCTCCTCCAGCGCGGCGGTACTGATGAAGGGCACCAGTGTGCTGCGGTCTGGCCAGGCGGAGTAGAGCCCCTCGACGTCGGTGAGCATGAGCAGGGTGCGGGCCTTGAGGGCCACGGCGATCGCGGCGGCGGCCGTGTCGGCGTTGACGTTGAGGACGGTCTCGGAGTCCGTCGTCAACGGGGCGACCGAGGAGATGACCGGAATGCGGCCCTGGTCGAGCAGGTCGATGATGGGCTGCGGGCTGACGTCGACGACGTCGCCGACCAGGCCGACGTCGACCTTGTGCCCGTCCACCGTGGCCAGGCGCTGCCGGGCTCGTAGGAGCCCGCCGTCCTCACCGCTGATGCCGACGGCGGCGGAGCCGTCGGTGTTGAGCAGGGAGACGAGCTCGCGCTGCACAGAGCCGGTGAGCACCATGCGGACCACGTCCATGACCTCGGGGGTGGTGACGCGCAGTCCTCCGCGGAACTCCGAGGTGATGCCCAACCGCTTGAGCATCGCGTTGATCTGGGGCCCGCCACCGTGAACGACGACGGGGCGCACCCCGACCTGGTGCAGGAAGAGGATGTCCTGGGCGAAGGCGCGCTTGAGCTCATCGTTGACCATGGCGTTGCCGCCGTACTTGATGACCATGGTGGCGCCCTTGTAGGTGCGCAGCCACGGCACGGCCTCCAGCAGGACGGATGCCTTGGTCTGTGGGTCAAGAGGGGTACGTTTCATGTCGTGTAGTCCGCGTTGATGGTGACGTATCCGTGAGTGAGGTCATTGGTCCACACGGTGGCCTGGGCCGGGCCCGCCGACAGCTCGATGTCGATGCGGGTCTCGCGTGGGCTCATGTCCACCGCGTCCCGATTGGGTTGGGGGGCGCCGTGGCTGAAGATCGTGATGCCGTTGATGGTGACGTCGACCTCGTCGGGGTTGAAGGGGCAGACGTCCTCGGGCACGGTCCCCAGCTGGGAGAGGATGCGCCCCCAGTTGGGGTCGTCCCCCGCGACGGCGCACTTGAGGAGGTTGGAGGAGCTGACGGTGCGGGCCGCGGCCTCGGCGGCCTCCTCGCTGACGGCGCCGGAGACGGTGATGGCGATGTCGTGGGTGGCCCCCTCGGCGTCGGCCACCAGGCGCCGGCTGAGCCGGCTCATCACCTCGGTGAGCGCCTCGTCGAGCTCGTCCTGGGAGGGCGTGGTGCCGGAGGCTCCGGAGGCCAGCAGGACAACCGTGTCGTTGGTGGACATGCACCCGTCGGAGTTGATCCGGTTGACGGTTCGCGTTGTGGCGGAGGTCAGGGCGTCCTGGGCCTGCTGAGGGGTGAGGACGGCGTCGGTGGTGATGACGGCGAGCATGGTGGCCAACCCTGGGGCCAGCATGCCCACGCCCTTAATCATGCCGCCGATGGTCCAGCTCTGCTCGCCGGCACCGACCGTGAGGGCGTCCTCCTTGGAGACGGTGTCGGTGGTCATGATGGCGGTAGCGGCGTCGGTACCGGCCTGAGGCGTATCGGCCAGGGCGAGGGCCGCGACGTCGACGCCCTCCAGGAGGACGGGCATGTCGATGCGCTCCCCGATGACGCCCGTGGAGCACACCAGGACCTGGTCCGGTTCGACGCCCAGCAGGCCGGCGGCACGGACAGCGGTGGCCTCGGTGTCGTGCATGCCCTGCGCTCCGGTGCAGGCGTTGGCGCTGCCGGAGTTGAGGACGACGGCGCGGGCATGGCCCGCCTGCCCGCCTTCAGGACCGGACAGGAGCCGGCGTGACCAGACCACGGGGGCTGCAACGACACGGTTGGTGGTGAACACCCCGGCCGCGGTGTCCAGCGGCCCGTCATTGACGACAAGGGCGAGGTCGGGCTTGCCGGAGGCCTTGAGGCCGGCGCGCACGCCGGCGGCGCGGAAGCCCTGTGCTGCGGTCACGCTCACGGTGCGACTCCTTTGGGTGGTGATGGCGGTGGTCTCCTCCAGCCCGAGGGCGAGGTTGAGGGACTGAACGGCGGCGCTGGCGGTGCCCTTGCCGAGGTTGTCGATGGCGCACATGGCCACGACGGCCTCCGCACCACGGTCGATGGCGACCTGAACGGTGGCGGTTCCGCTCCCCAGGACGGTGCCGGTGATGGGCCAGGTCCCCTCGGGCAGCAGCTGGATGAGGCTCTCGCCACTACCGGTGGCTCCGTAGGCGTCATCCCAGGCGGCTCGCAGGGCGGCTTCGGGGTCGGGGGCCTCGCGCAGAGCCGCAGTCATGGGGGCGGTGACGGTGGCCAGGATGCCGCGGCTCATGGGGACCAGGACCGGGGTGAAGGACAGGCGTGCTGCTCCCGGCGGCGGCTCCGGCCACCTCCAGGTTCTGGACGATCTCGGGAATGTGCCGGTGGGTGCCTCCGACGGCGTAGGGCTGAGCCGATCCCAGCGCCTCGGCAGCGGTGAGATGGGGCTTGAGGGCCTTGCCTGCGCCGGAGTATCCGACGGCCAGCACCGCGGTCAGCCGGGAGGGGTCGAGAAGTCCGGCGGCGATGCCGGGCTGGACCGCCAGGGTGACGGCGGTGACGTTGCAGCCGGGGACGGCGATGCGCCTGGAGGCTGCCAGTTCCTCGCGCTGGGCGCGGGCTCGCGTCTCACCGTGGTGCAGGAGCTCGGGCATGCCGTAGGTCCAGGCGCCGGCGTAGTCCGAGCCGTAGAAGGCCTCCCACGCCTGCTGACTGGTCAGACGGTGGTCCGCGCCGCAGTCGATGAGTAGCGGTGCGTTGCTGCCGCCCGAGGCGAGCTCCTCGAGGGCCGCCGTGACGGCTCCGGAGGCCCCATGCGGCAGGCCAGGACGACGACGTCGTGCCCGGCGAGGATCTCCGCCTCGGTGGGCTGGACGATGCGGTCCGCCAGGGAAAGCAGGTGCGGATGGTGCTCACCGAGCCGACTGCCGGCGGACGAGGCCGCGGTGAGTGCGCCGACCTCCACCTCCGGGTGGGCCGTGAGCAGGCGCAGAACCTCACCACCGGCGTACCCGGTGGCTCCAGCAACAGCAACTGACCAAGTCATGCAGCAACCATACATCCGCATGCATAGAAATGCATTCATCGTCTGTTGCTGTGACTCATCTCCCCTCCGCCCTCAGGGCCGGGGACGCCAGGGACGCCGGGAGCTAGGAGCGGTCGCGGCGACTGGTGAGTGTGTCGTCATAGAGGGAGGTGGCGATGGCGTCGGCCCACTGGCGCACCTCGTCCCAGTCACGGTAGTCGCCCTCGGTCGCTCCCCCGAGCTTGGCGATGGAGCGCTCCCGCAGGCTGAGCTTGGAGGGGTCGAAGCGGCCCGCGAAGGTCATGTGATCCTCCGGGTCGATGGCCAGCAGCACCGGTCCGATGCGCATGGGGTCGGAGACCTTGCCCTTGGGCAGGCCGGAGAGCCCCACGGAGAAGGCCCACACGGGCCTGGCTCTGAGGGTGTCTCGGAAACGCGTGGTGAAGTCGACGGCCTCCGGCATCCACGTGGTCATGTAGACCGCACTGCCCAGGACGAAGGCGTCGTACTCATCGACGCTGTCAACATCCTCGGGGCGCTTGGTCTCCACATCGATGTGGGCGGCCCGGAGCCGCTCAGCGATCACCGCGGCCACCTCATCGGTGGACCCGTGCTTGGAGGAGGAGGTCAGCAGAATCTTCATGCCGCCTAGTATTACCGAGACCACACCCGCTGTCCGGGATCCTCTGCTCGACAAAAGCACGGAAGGAGCACTGAAGGCCATGATGTGCATCACATCATGGCCTTCAGTGCTGCCAGGACAACTGGCGTGACCTGCGTGGATCAGCTGCGCAGCTCGGCTCCCAGGAGCTTGGCGGCGCGCTTGACCACGCGCTTGCGCACGCCGGCAGTCTCCTCGGCGGTCAACGTGCGGTCAGGGGCTCGCAGCACCAGGGAGAACGCCAGCGACTTCTTGCCCTCGCCGAGCTGGGGGCCGCGGAAGACGTCGAAGAGGCGGACCTCTTCGGCCAGGTCCCCGGCAGCCTGCCTGACCAGGGCCTCGACCTCAGCGGCGGTGGTGGTCTCGTCGACAACCAGGGCGATGTCCTCTTTGGCGGCAGGGAAGGTGGAGACGGCCTTGACCTGGAGCGCCCCGGCATCGCGGGCGGTCTCCAGCAGCGGGCCGAGGTCGATTTCGACGGCGCAGGCCCGCTCGGGGAGTCCGAGCGCGCGGACGACCCGCGGGTGGAGCTCGCCGGCGTGGGCGACGAGCCTGCCGGGCTCGATCTCCTTGCCCCGACGTCGGCCAGGCAGGCGGATCTCCGCGGTGCGGCCGGGGTGCCAGGGGGCGTAGGGGTACTCGGGGGCGCGGACCTCGATCGTGACCCCGAGCGCGGCGGCCACGGTGCGGACCACCTCGACGGCGTCGGCCCAGTCCCAGGGCCGGCCGGCCCCGAGAACCCCGGAGCGCTCGTGCTCACCGGTCATGACGGCGCCGACGTGAGTGGGCTGGGAGGGAATGCCCGCCTCGAGGGCTGCCTCCTCGGACTGGCTGGGGCGCCCGGAGACCCGGGGATCGGGGCGGGAACGGTACCGACCGGGTGGGTGACGGAGCCGACCTCGAAGACGGCAACGTCAGTCAGGCCGCGCGAGACGTTGCGCCGGGCGACGTCGACCAGGGAGTCGAGCACGCTGGTGCGCAGGTAGGGGGCGTCCTCGGCCAGGGGGTTGGCCAGACGGACCGACTGTCGGCGAGCGTCGTCGGCGGGGATCTCGAGCAGGTCGTGGATGTCCCCGATGAAGGGGTAGGACAGGACCTGGGTGAGTCCGGCGTCGGCCAGGGCGCGCACGATGTCGCGGCGGGCCCTCTGGTCGGCGCTCAGCCCCGTGCCGGCGGGGGCCGTGGGCACGATGACCGGGATGGCATCGTATCCGTCGAGGCGGGCGATCTCCTCGGCCAGGTGGGCAGGCCCCACCAGGTCCGGGCGCCAGGTCGGCGGGGTGACGGTCAGCAGCGCGGTTCCGTCGTCGGCGGAGCCACCGCGCTCCACGGTGCAGCCGATGGTGGTGAGCAGCTCGGTGACGCGCTCGGTTCCGTAGGCGACGCCGGTGAGGCGCTCGGCGGCGTCGGCGCGCATGGTGATGGGCTCGGGGGCCCGGGTGCGGTTGATGTCGGTGGCCACGGGCTCGGCGGTGCCGCCGCCGTACTCCACGAGCAGGTCAACGGCGCGCTGGGCGGCAATGGGGGCCAGCTCGGTGTCCACGCCGCGCTCGTTGCGCTTGGAGGACTCGGTGGGCAGCTTGTGGCGTCGCGAGGAGCGGGCCACGCTGACCGGGTCGAAGTGGGCGGCCTCGATGAGGACGTCACGGGTGTCGGTGTCGACCTCGCTGAGGGCCCCGCCGAAGACGCCGGCCAGGACCAGGGCCCGTGAGCCCTCACCGTCCGGGGAGTCGGCGATGACCAGGTCCTCGGGGTCGAGGCTGCGGGTGACCTCATCGAGGAAGGTGAGGCGCTCGCCGTCCTTCGCCCGACGAACGACGATGGGGGCGGTGAGCTTGTCGGCGTCGAAGGCGTGCAGCGGCTGGCCCAGGTCGAGCATGACGTAGTTGGTGACGTCCACGGCCAGGGAGATGGGGCGCATGCCTGCGGCGGTGAGGCGGTCCTGCATCCAGGTCGGCGACGGTGCGCTCGGGTCGATGCCGCGCACGAGGCGGGCGACGTAGCGGTCGCATCCGGGACGCCCGTGGATGGGTTGGGGGTCCTCGGGGACGACGACGTCGTAGCCGCCCTGCCCGGCGCCGGCCACGCCGTTGGGGTACAGCCCCGTGTTGGTGGCGTCGGCAGGGTCGGTGAAGCGGGCGCCGGTGGAGTGGGAGTACTCGCGGGCCACGCCACGCATGGCGAAGCAGTAGCCGCGGTCCGGGGTCACGTTGATCTCCAGGACCTCCTCCCCCAGGCCGAGGATGCTGATGGCGTCGGTCCCGGGTGCGGGCGGCTCCTCGCCCTCGTGGCCGTGCTCGGCCAGCCACTGCTGGAGCACGATGATGCCGGAGTGGTCCTCCCCGATGCCGAGCTCGCGGGCCGAGCAGATCATGCCGTCGGAGACGTGCCCGTAGGTCTTGCGCGCGGCGATGCGGAAGTCGCCGGGCAGGACGGCGCCGGGCAGGCAGACGACGACGTAGTCCCCGACGTCGAAGTTGTGGGCGCCGCAGACGATGCCGCGGCTGGGCAGGTCGGAGGGCTCCTTGCCGGTGCCGGGGGCGTCGTTGTGCTCGGGGCCGACGTCGACACGGCAGTAGTTGATGACCTTGCCGTTGGACTGCTCCTTGGCCTCGCGGGTGAGGACCTTGCCGACGACGAGGGGGCCGGTGACGGCCGGAGGAACGATGCGCTCCTCCTCCAGGCCCACGCGCACGAGGTCGGCGACGAGCTGCTCGGCGCTCAGGCCGGTGGGGACGTCGACGTGCTCGCGCAGCCATTCAATGGGGACGTAGGGCATGTCAGTTTCCCTTTCCGGTGGTGCCGAACTGCTGGGAGAAGCGGATGTCGCCCTCGACGATGTCATGCATGTCGGCGATTCCGTGGCGCAGCATGAGGGTGCGCTCCAGCCCCATGCCGAAGGCGAAGCCCGTGTAGACCTCGGGGTCGATGCCGCAGGCGGTGAGCACGTTGGGGTTGACCATGCCGCAGCCTCCCCACTCGATCCAGCCGGCACCGCCCTTCTTCTGGGGGAACCACAGGTCCATCTCGGCGCTGGGCTCGGTGAAGGGGAAGAAGGAGGGGCGCAGGCGGGTGCGCGCCTCGGGGCCGAACATGGCCTTGGCGAAGTGGTCCAGGACGCCCTTGAGGTGCGCCATTGTCAGGCCCTTGTCCACGGCCAGGCCCTCGACCTGGTGGAAGACGGGGGTGTGGGTGGCGTCGAGCTCGTCGGAGCGGAAGACCTTGCCGGGGCAGGCCACGTAGAGCGGGGGCTGCTGCTCGAGCATGACGCGGGCCTGGACCGGGGAGGTGTGGGTGCGCAGCACGAGGTTGGCAGCCTGCCCCTCGGCCGCCCCGACGCTGGCACCGTCGATGTAGAAGGTGTCCTGCATCTGGCGGGCGGGGTGGTCGGCGTCGAAGTTGAGGGCGTCGAAGTCGAACCACTCGTGCTCGACCTCCGGCCCCTCGGCGATGGACCAGCCCATGGAGGTGAAGAAGTCGCAGACCTCGTCGATGAGGACGTCGAGGGGGTGACGGGCACCGGCCTGCGTGCGCGAGGTGGGGATGGTGACGTCGACCGCCTCGGTGCGCAGCATCTCCTCCTCGGCGGCGGCCTCGAGGGTCTCCTGCCTGGCGGTCAGAGCCTTGGCGATGCGCCCGCGAGCGCCGCCCAGGAGCTTGCCGGCGGTGGGCTTGTCCGCCTTGTCCAGGGTGCCGATGAGCCGGTTGGCCAGGGTCAGGGGCGAGGCGTCGCCGGTGTGGGCCAGGCGGGCCTCCTTGAGCTCGGCGAGGGTGCCGGCTGCGGCGAAGGCGGCCAGGGCCTCCTCGACGGCGGCGTTGATGCCGTCCTCGTCCAGGGGCGAGAGCGCGCCGGGAGCGTCAGTCATATTGCGGTGCCTTCCACCAGGTGTCTCCGGGGTTGTCCGCCCTTAAGGGTAGTCCGCGCCGTCGCGTGGGTGTGAATCGTCCTGTCACCGGGGTGGCGCGGTGAATCCTTCCCCGCCTCGTCATGCGGTCCGGTCAGGTTGCCGCCATGTGGGACTTGACGGTGACGTGACGTCACCTGGTGTCATGGATTCATGCGCGTCAAGGAGCTTGCCCGGATCGCCGGCACCACGCCGAGGGCGGTGCGCTACTACCACCACCTGGGTCTGTTGGAGATTCCGCCCACGGTGCGGGGGCGGCGCGAGTATGGCGTCGAGCACGTGGCCCGTCTGCTGCGGATTCGGTGGCTGGCCGACGGCGGGCTGTCGCTGACCCAGGTGGCGGAGATGCTCGCCTCGGACACGATCGGCACCGATCAGGACTCCCGTCGTGAGGCGGTGCTGCGCGACCTGAGGGCCACTCGGGGCACGATCGAGGCGCAGCAGCGCAGCCTGGCTGAGCAGGCGTCCCGGGTCGATGAGCTCATCGCCCGGGTGGAGCGCGGTGAGGGCCTGTCCCCCGCTCCCAGTGCCCTGACTCGTTTCTATGACGACATCGAGGCTCGGATCGTCCGGCTGGGCGGCAGTGTGCGCGGCCTGCGGGCTGAGCGTCAGATGATGGTGGTGCTCGCCTCTTTGGGCATGGTGCCCGACAGTGCGATCCCCTTCATCGAGGCGCTCGATGAGGACGATCGCGAGCTGTCCGCCCAGCAGGTCGCGGACTTCGCCCGCCTGACCACCTTGCCTGAGAGCGAGGGGCGCGCCGAGGCCCACCGGCTGGCACAGAACAGCTGGGGGCTCGCGTACCGCCACAAGGAGCACGCCCTGGCAGTCCTGAACGATCTTCCCTCGGGAGCCCTGGGGCGCGCTATGTGGCGACTGACCCATGTGCTGACCACTTGCAGCTACCCCCATCCTGCTCAGCAGGCCTTCGTGGCTGAGCTCATCGAGCTCATGCTCACCGATCCGGACTTCGCCGCGACAATCCGCCGCTCGGCGGGAGAGGAACCAGTGCTGTGAGAGTCAAGAGCGCCAAGGCGCAGAAGGCAACGAGTATGTCAGCAGCAACGTCCCGCTCGGATAGGATGAGCCCACCACGGACTCCTCTCCCACCGCGGTTCGTGACCTGGGCCCCGGCGGCGAGCCGCCGGTGCGCGTGTGCGGCCTGGTCAAGCACTTCGGGCGCTTCAGGGCGCTCGACGGCCTGGACCTGACGGTGGAGGCGGGCAGCGTCCATGGTTTCCTCGGCCCCAATGGGGCGGGGAAATCCACCACGATCCGTGTCCTGCTGGGGCTCTACCGGCCCGATGGTGGAAGCGTGAGCGTGCTGGGCTGCGAGCCGTGGCGGCAGGCCGCGCTCATCAACCGGCAGGTCTCCTATGTTCCCGGTGACGTGGCGCTGTGGCCGGCCCTGACCGGTGGCCAGGTGCTCGACGCCCTGGCCGGGCTGCGCGGCTCTCGCGACGCCGAGCGGGAGGCCGAGCTCATTGAGCGCTTTGACTTGGATCCGAGCAAACGAGTACGGACCTACTCCAAGGGGAACCGGCAGAAGGTGGCACTCGTGGCCGCCCTAGCCGCGCCCACGAGCCTGCTGGTGCTCGATGAGCCCACCAGCGGTCTGGATCCGCTCATGGAACGGGTCTTCACCGAGGAGGTTGCCAGAGCCGCTGCCGAGGGCCGCACGGTTCTGCTCTCCAGTCACATCCTGGCCGAGGTCCAGCGCCTGTGCAGTGCGGTGACGATCATCAAGGACGGCCGGGTCGTTGAGCATGGCGACCTGGGGACCCTGCGGCGGTTGTCGCGCACCCGCATCGAGCTGGGCGCTGCGGACGCTGAGCTCGGCACCGTCAGGCAGGCGGTGGAGGCCCTGGGGATCGACGTCGTCGAGGACGGTGGCCGCCTGAGCCTTGAGGTGGCGGCGGAGCAGGTGCCGACGGTGCTGAGCCTTGCCGGTGAGCACCGGATCCAGGACGTCACCTGCGAGCCGGCCAGCCTGGAGGATCTCTTCCTGCGTCACTACGAGGAGGCCTGATGAGCGCCGCATTGAGCACAGCTACGGGCGTGTCAGCACCAGCTATCAGCTCTAACGCAACCAGCGCCCTTGCCGGCTGGGACGCCTACCTGTGGATTCTGCTCAGACGATTCCGGTTTCAGATCGTGGCCTGGCTGGCGCCCCTGTGGCTGTTGGTCGGTGTCACCGCACCGAGCTACGAGAGCGTCTACCCCTCATTGGTGACCCGGACGGTGCTCATCGAGCAGATGCGCAAGTCTCCAGGAACGCGCCTCCTCTACGGCTATGTCCCCTTGCCCGGCCGGCTCGGTCAGCTCCTGCAGTGGGAGACGGGGACCTTCCTGCTCGTGTGCACCGCACTCATGGCGATTCTGCTGACCTGCCGGATGCTGCGGGCCGATGAGGATGAGGGACTCGTCGAGGTTCTGCGCGCCACGGGCGCGGGCAGGTCGGTTCCTTTCCTCGTGCCGGTGGCCCTGGTGTGGGCGGTGGTCGGCGCCCTGTCTGCGGGGGTTGGTGGCCTTCTGACCTGGCAGACCGGGAGCATCGAGGAGCTGACGGTGAGTGGGGCCTGGGCACTGGCCGGGACGATCTGCGTGACGGGCTGGGCGTTCTCGGCAATCGCGGCAGTGGCCTGCCAGCTGGGTCGTCAAGTGGGCCAGGCCAGGGGCCTGTCCATGCTGGTGCTCGCACTTGCCTTCACGATGCGGGTGAGCGCCGACCAGATCTCCAACGGCAGCGGCTCGGACTGGCTCCGGTGGCTGACTCCCCTGGGGTGGCGCGACCTCGTGCGCCCGTACACCGATGACCGGTTCGGGGTGCTCGCGGTGTGCTGCACCGTGGCCATCGCTGTGATGCTCAGCGCTGTGGTGCTCGCCGCGCGCCGCGAGTACCTGGACGGCTACCTGCCCGACCGCAGCTCGTCTCGGCGCCGGTGGCGGGTGCGGGGGCACATGGATCTGCTCGGGCGCCTGTCATGGCGGAGCCTCATCGGCTGGGCACTGGCCTCGACGGCTCTGGCACTCCTGTACGGCTCGGTGTCCGGAAGCATCAAGGACCTGCTGGCCCCCGATTCTCCGACGGCCTCCTGGGTCGGCAAGATGGCCGTGGGGTCCCCGGTGGAGCAGTTCATGTCCCTCATGACGGTGGTCACGACGCTGCTTGTGGCCGTGGCGGCGGTGCGACGGGTGAACGGGTTGGCGGGTCTGGAGCGCGCGGGACTGGTGGAGGTCGAGCTGGCCGCCGGGGTGGGTCGTGGCCGAGTCCTCCTCTCCCACGTGCTGTGCGCACTGATCGAGTCGATCGTCCTGCTGCTGGTCTCGGCGACGGTTCTGGCGGCGACGACGGTGACTCAGCTCACCGACGACCACGCCGTGGCGCGATCCTTCGTGTTCACCGTGAGCCAGCTGCCCGGCATGATGGCGGCCATCGGGATCGCGGCCGCCCTGGTGGGTCTGGCGCCAAAACTGGCCGGCCTGTCCTGGGCGGCCGTCACCTGGAGCGCTTTCGCCCAGTTCTTCGGTGGTCTCGTCGAGCTTAAGGACTGGGCCAAGGATCTCAGCGTGCTCGGCCACCATCTCGACGTCGTCGGAACCCCGGACTGGAAGCCCTTGGCCGTCCAGGCCCTGGTTGGCCTCACCGGCATCATGATCGGCCTGGTCGCCTACGCCCGCCGTGACCTGCCCGTCTGACGACGAGCCCGCCCTCTCTCACCTCGTCATCTCGCCTTGCTCTCAGAGCACACAGGTAGCAGTACCCAGGTGAAGAAGGGCCACGACAAGAGGGAACGCAACCATTCCCGGCACGCGGTGCACGACACCGATAGCGGCGTCTCCTAACTGGGCGACCGCTGCTGCGACCAGGACAAACAAGGTCAGCGGCCGGGCAGGATCCAGCCAGACAACAACAGCGACCAGCAATCCGAGCGGGATGCCTCGAGCCGCGTACATGGCCGGATAGAAACGCCCCTCTCGCCCGCCATAGCCAGACGGTGCAAGTGCCTGCGGACGGATCACCGCAACGACACCGAACCCTGCAGAGACGATTCCCAGCGCCGAGTTCAGCAACGCAAGCCACCACGGCATGAGGACCACCCTCCCTATCGTTCGCTTCTGAATCATTCTGTATTGTACCGTTATTCTCATGACCGGAGAAGATGGCCACGCAATCCTGTCCTCAACATGCTTCCAGCTCGGCGTCACGGGCAGCCAAATCACCCAGTCCTTCTCGAGACGCATCGAACACATCGGCCTGTCCCACAAACAAGTGGGGCTGCTTGCCGTCGTCGACGCCGGCGTGGCGACCTCTCAACGCGAGATCGCCACACGACTTCATGTCGCCCCAAGCCTGGTGGTCACACTGGTCGACCAGCTCACCAGTACCGGCGCCGTGCGCAGGACACGCAGTCGGAGCGATCGTCGAGTGCAGACCATCGAGATCACCGCCGAAGGACGCAGGCTACTGAAGGCCGCCACCGACGTCGCCAGCAGACTCGACGCCGACCTGCGCACGACCCTCTCCCCTGACGACCAACAGGCCTTGGACAGGCTCCTGCCTTCACTCCTTCGCGCCGCTACGGCAGCAGGTCAAGACGAGGCGTAGCCCAGGTCCACTCACGCCACGGTCGACCTCATCGACGTATCAAGGTCACACCTCGCTGATGCAGCTAGAACATCGTTGGGATTGAGGGCAGCAGACGCCATCCACTGACAGTGGCACTGGATATTCAATCAGACGCCATCATCACCTATGACATCGAGATGCAAAATGGCGCACGTTCCTGCACCCTCTCCCCAGTGGCACCCTCTTAAGAGCTGACTCCGCTGGCGAGGGTGGGGTAATAGGTCGCCCCGCCCTCAGCGGGTACGTGACTCGATGTACCTCGCCAGTGCCCCCAGGGACCAGTTCACGATGATGTAGAGCACGGCGATGATGACGTAGGTCTGGAAGAAGACCGACAGATGGGCATCGATCTTCGCCTGGCCGATCATGGTGGAACCGCGATACATGAGCTCGGGATAGGCGAGCACGTACGCCAGCGTGGTGCCCTTGATGATGGTGACCATCTGCGTGATGAGGGTTGGGAGCATGAGGCGCAGGGCCTGCGGCGCCAGGATGAGGCGCATCGTGAGCGATGGACTCATCCCCAGCGCCCAAGCGGCCTCCGTCTGGCCCCGGTCCAGCGCCCGGACACCGGAGCGAAAGACCTCCGACGTCGTCGCCGAGGTGCACATGACGATGGGCAGTGCCAACTTCCAGAAGTCCGAGACCGTCGCGAAGCGGGGAACCACCAGGAGGAAGAAGTAGACGAGCAGCAGCATCGGCACCGCCCGCATGGCATCGATCCACAGGCCGACCAGCCACCTGATGGGGCGGTTGTCCAGCAGGCGAAGCCATCCCAGGGCGATTCCCAGAGGGAAGGTGAGCACGGCGGCAACACCCCCCAGGGTCAACGTGGTTCCGGCCGCCTCCAGGAGCTGGCTGACGACCGACTGCCCCAGGAAGTAGCGCCACTTGGGATAGTCGAGCTGTCCGGCGAGGTCCAGCCGGTAAAGAACCGCAGCCACCAGCGCCGCGATTCCAATAACGGCGATGACTGATCCGATGGCGATCAGGATGCGCCCCCGTGGCCCAGGCTCATCGAAGAGCAGTGCCGCATCCGTCGCCCCGGAGCGCTGACTCCGCTGACGGCGTGGACGGGGCTCTGTCATCGGCATGATGTCTGAGCTCATGCTCGCCCCCTCCCCATGAACTCCAGTCGCCTCTCAAGGAGCCCGCCGAACTTCGTGGCGGCGAAGGCGATGGCCAGGTAGGTAAGACCGGAGGTGAGGAAGGTGATGACTCCCGCGGCTCGATCCTGGTTGATTCTCTGCGTGACGGCCGTCAGCTCGACGACGCCGATAGCCGCGGCGAGCGAGGAGCCGATGAGGCAGGCGATGAAGATGTTGACCAGTGGCTGGATCGTGCGGGCCAGCGCCTGGGGCAGGACGATGCCGCGAATGATGAGCCCGAAGGGCATGCCCAGTGCGCGGGCGGCCTCGATCTGTCCCTTGGGCACTGAGTTGATCCCGCTGCGGACCGTCTCACACACGAATCCGGATGAGGAGAAGACCAGCGCCACGACCACCGACCAGAAAGCGGGATGGTGATACCGACATGAGGCAGTGCCAGCCCGATAAGCACCATGAGGCACAGATTGGGGATATTGCAGGCCACTGTCACCCAAGCCGCGCCCAGTGCACGCAGCGGAGGGATGGGACCGACCCGGAAGATGGCCATGAGCGATCCCAGGAGCAGCCCGCCCAGGTAGGACAGGAGGGAGATCACCAGCGTGACCAGCAGCCCCCAACCGATAGCAGGGAGATTGTCGGTAATGGCACTCACAGTCGCCTCCTTAAAAGATGCCGGTCGTCACCATGTGGGGAATGCTGTCGGCCGCCGCGCCGTCGGCCCTCAAGTGAGTCCGCTCGGGCCGAGGACGCGACAGGCCTGACAGGCACTGAAGTCGTTCAGGAGCTCTGCGCGGTCGCGTCACCGCCGGCCGAGGACCCGGGCACCGAGCCGATGGCCGGGGGCTGAGGAGCGGTGCCGCCGAGGGATTTGCCGATCGTCGCCTCCCAGATCCTCTTCCAGGTGCCGTCGTCCTCGATCGTCTTGAGGAAGGTGTTGACGAAGGCCTGCGCCCCGGAGTCCTTGGGAAGTCCGATGCCGTAGGGGTCCTCGGCGAAGGTCTCGCCGACGATCTTGACCTTGTCATTGGACAGGACCTCGCTCTTGAGCAGGGACTGGTCCACGACGTAGGCCTTGACCTGCCCACTCTCGACGGCGGCGACGCACTTGGCCTGGGTGTCGAAGGGCTTGGCATTGGCCTTGGGCGCGTACTTCTTCAGCGCTGAGGCCGACGAGGAGTTGGACTGGACCGCGACGTCCCCGGTGAGGGTGTCGACGCCGGTGATGTCCTGGTTGTCGGCCTTGACCAGGATAGCCTGGCTGGAGGCGTAGTAGGGGCCTGCGAAGTCGATCTTCTTGGCCCGCTCCGGCGTGATCGTGTAGGTGGCGATGACGGCCTTGACCGTGCCGTTGGTCAGGACGGTCTCGCGCGTCTCGGAGGTGACCTGCTGGACCTCGAGGAGGGAGCGGGCATCGTCTCCACCGATGATGTAGCGGGCCAGCGCCTGGGCGATGGCCGCATCGAAGCCGGAGATCTTCTTCGTCTTGGAGTCCTCCCAGGAGAAGACCTCGGAGGTCTTGGTCCCGCCGGTGACGAGCTTTTTCGCCTGCTTCACGGAGGCGGCCCAGGGGGAGGCGGCCACGACGTCGGCGGCGGCCACCGGGCCGGAGTTGATGGCCTTGTCGTAGTCGGCGTCGGAGGCCGACGACGAGGCGACGGCCTTACCGTCGGCGCCCGTGTCGGCGCAGGCGGCCAGGACGCCTGCGAGGGAGAGGGCACCGGTCGTGGCCAGGAGTCCGCGGCGGGAGAGGGTGGTCATGGTGTTCCTTTCGTTCGGACGGGGAGGGGCCGTCCCAGGCGCTGGGCCTGCGGTGGTCGCCGCACTCGGGAGAGGATGCGGTTCGGGGCTCAGTGGCTGAGCACCTTGGAGAGGAAGTCGCGGGCGCGCTCGGTGCGCGGGGAGGAGAAGAACTCGGCGGGCCGACCGGACTCAACGATCTGGCCGCCGTCCATGAAGACGACCCGGTCGGCGACCGAGCGGGCGAAGCCCATCTCGTGGGTAACGACGAGCATGGTCATACCCGAGGCCGCCAGGTCCTTGATGACGTCGAGGACCTCGTTAATCATCTCCGGGTCCAGGGCGCTGGTGGGCTCATCGAAGAGCATGAGCTTGGGGTCCATGGCCAGCGCGCGGGCGATGGCGACGCGCTGCTGCTGGCCTCCGGAGAGCTGAGAGGGACGCTTGTCGGCCTGGTCCTCCAGGCCGACTCGGGCCAGCAGCTCACGGGCACGTTCCTCGGCCCGCCCCCGGGGGATGCCGCGCACCTTGATGGGCGCCAGGGTGATGTTGTCCAGGACCGTGCGGTGCGGGAAGAGGTTGAAGGACTGAAAGACCATTCCCACCTCGGCGCGCAGCTGAGCCAGGGCCCGGCCCTCCTGAGGCAGCGGGATTCCGTCGATCTCGATCTGCCCCTCATGGATCGGCTCGAGGCGGTTGACGGTACGGCACAGGGTCGACTTGCCCGATCCGGAGGCGCCGATGACGGCGACAACCTCACCACGGTGGATGTCGAGGGAGACGTCGTCGAGAGCCTTGAAACGGCCGTAGTACTTGGTGACGTTGCTGATCCGCACCAGGACGTCATCGTCCCGGTCTGCGGCGGTCTGGTCAGGAGAGGGTGCGGATACGGTCACGAGTACCTCGTCTCAACATGGGTATGGGGAGCGTCATCTGTCTCATCGACAGCAACAGCAACACATCCGCATGCGCACTGCATTCCTCCTTGGCTTGTGTCGGACTGCACATATGAGAGTTCCGACCTCTCGTCAGGAAGAGTAGCACCGTCTCCAACCCGAGCGTCAACCGTCCCACAACTCCCCCGAACCTGGGACGATGCTCACACGCCATGCAGAGCGCCTAACCGCGTATGCCGACCGCGCGGTCGTAGTCTCATCTGCATGAGTCCCGCGAATACCACCGATCCGCGCCGCCGCCTCCAGCCCGAGCAGCGGCGGGAGGAGCTGGTGAGAGTCGGCGTCGAGCTGTTCGCTGAGGGGACGCTCGACCGCACTCACGTCAACGAGATCATCAAGCGGGCCGGCGTCTCACGCACGCTCTTCTATCACTACTTCCCCCTCCAAGATGGCCTTCGCCCGCGCCATCGTGGAGTACGAGATCCTTCACCTTCACAGCCTGGTCGAGCAGCAGACGGCACTGACCCTGGAAGGGGCGATCTCTACTTTCGCGGGCTACGTGAAGGCCAGGCCAGACAGCCTTCGAGCGCTTCACACCGGAGGCCTTGACCAGGACCCTGAGATCGCGGCCGCGCTGGCCACCAGCTTCGAGCGTTACGAACGCCTCGTCCTCTTGCTCATGGGCATCCCCGAGCCTGACGCGCACGCCATGTTCGCCGCCCAGGTGTGGATCAGCACCATGATCTCCCTGTGCCTGGCCTGGCTGGATCACCCCGAGATCAGCCAGGAGACCATCACGAACATGTCCGCCCAGACACTGCGGAGCCTGGTGTCCCAGGCTCGCCAGGGCGCCGAACACACCTCCGAGCCGGCCGCGACGCCGGCCACCGCCCACGAGCCGGTGAGCGACCACTGAGGGCGAGCACTAAGGGCGAACCGGGCCGCATCGAGACTCAGGCCTCCCCCAGGGCTGCTCACACTTTCTTCCAGTATTTCGAACCTGTCGTAAAAAAGGCGTCCGCGTAGGCGCGAACGTGCTACTCTCTCCCCCCGGTTGTACAAGACGTACAATAGAACAACGATGAGGGCTCACCCGCACTGTGGCACCCCTCGCTCTCAGAAGGAGAGCCGATCATGCCTCAAGGCACCACTGGAGATGTGGTGGCTGTACGCCGCAGGACGTCGCGCGTCCTCTTCGCTCCGGAGACGTTCAACTTCGCCGAGGTGACCCGTGCGATCGAGGTGGCCCGCCGGATGCCTTCGCACGTTGAGTGCGTCTTCGCCGGTTTCTCGCCACGTAACACTGAGTACATCAGGGCCGCGGGCTTCGAGTTCCGTCTGCTGACCCCCTACCTCAGTGAGGAGGAGGGAAGGCTGGCGCTGGACTTCGACCAGGGCCGCAGCCTGCGTCACCCGTTCACGGAGAAGATGCTCGCCCAGCGGGTGACGAGTGAGCGCGTGCTGCTGCGTTCCTTGCGTCCGGACGCTGTTGTCATCGGAGTAACTCCCAGCCAGTTTGTTTCTGCGCGGGCGGAGTGCGTGCCGCTGGTTTTCGTACGGCCCTTCGCCTACTCCCTGGCGCATCTGGAAGCGGCGCGCAACACCGGCGCCACCGGCTTCCTGCCCCGTACTTCCCCGGAGGAGTGCCTGGTCGACAAGGTGGCCGCTCACGCGCTCCATGCGCTCGGGACGCGGCTCCCCCTGCCTCGTTCCTTCCATTCTGTGGCCAGGGCCAATGGCGTCTCGCTGCCCCAGGGGGTGCTCAACGGGCTCACTGCCGATCTCAATCTCATCGCTACTGCCCCGCATCTGCTGCCTGGGTGGCTGAGGATGCCTCAGGGTCACCGGGTGGTGGGGCCGGTCTATGCCCGCCTGCCCGGGGAGCTCCCCGAGTTCCTGGCCGACCTGGCCGCCGGCCCCCAGCCTCTGGTGTACTTCGCCATGGGCTCATCGGGGAACCGTGACCTCGTCCTTCATGTGCTGGCAGGCCTGGGCCGGGCGGACTGCCAGGTGCTGGCTCCGGTGCGTTCCCACCTTCGCCAGGAGGACCTGGAGACTCTTCCACGCAATGTCCACGTCACTGACTGGATCCCGGCCCACCAGCTGGGCAACGCCGTAGACCTGGCCATCACTCACGGCGGGGAGGGAACGGTGCAGACCAGCTGCGTCCAGGGCTGGCCCTTCATCGGGATTCCGTTGCAGTTCGAGCAGCGTTTCAATGTGCAGCGTTGTGTGGCCTTCGGCTCGGCCAGGCTCGTGTCGCAGCGGGAGGCTCGCAGGACCGACTGGGCGGAGCTGGTGCGCCAGGCCCTGGCCGACGGCGGCATGCGTTCACGCGCCAGGCGGATGGCCGGGCTCATGGAGGGACTCGACGGACCGGGCCGGGCCGCTGAGGCGATCTGCGAGCTGCTGTGAGTCAGCTGCGGCCAGAGGCCTGGGCCTGTGCCCGGGCGCTGGCGTAGAGGCAGACGGTTGCGGCGGCGGCGACGTTGAGGGACTCCGCCTTGCCGTAGATGGGGATGGAGACGACGGCGTCGGCTCGGCTCAGCGCCTCTGAGGGCAGTCCGTGGGCCTCGTTGCCGAGCAGCCAGGCGCTGGGGGCCTCCAGGAGGGACTCGGCCTCGAAGAGGTCGAAGTCCCCGCGTCCGTCGGCGGCCAGGACGGTGAGTCCGGCGTTGTGGAGGGCGGTGACGGCGTCGTCGAGGGCCACGCCGGTGACCACGGGCAGGTGGAAGAGGCTTCCGGCGGTGGAGCGCACGACCTTCGGTGCGGTGGGGTCCACGCTGCCGCGCACGAGGACGACGGCGGCGGCGCCGGCGGCGTCGGCGGCCCGGATGATGGTGCCGGCGTTGCCGGGGTCCTGGGCCTGAGTGAGGACGGCAATGAGCCTGGCCCCGTCCAGGGCGGCGGTCAGCGCCTCGGAGCCGGTGGTCTCCTCGGTGGCCACGACGGCGAGGAGGCCCTGGGCGTCGGGGCTCATGGCGTCCATGACCTGCTGGGTGGTGACGTGCACGTAGAGCCCGGCCGCCACGGCCTCGTCCCAGATCTCGCTGTGGCGCTCGAGGGCCGCCTCGGTGAGGTAGACGTCGAGCACGCGGCCGGGTGCGTGCCGGACGGCCTCGCGTACGCCCTGGGGTCCTTCGACGAGGAAGCGTCGGTGCTTGGCCCGCGCGTTGCGGCGGAACAGGCCCGCCACCCGGGAGATGCGGGCCGAGGCGGGATTGCTCAGCACCTCGTGGCCGGCGGCCGGCCCCTCGCTGACGGTGCGCCGCCGCGGCCCGCGGGCCTGAGGACGCTCGGCAGAGTCATCTAGAAGTTCGTCAGGGTCTGATGACGAGGTATAGCACATGACCTCAGTCTAAGGGAGCAGCCGGTTTTGTACCCGCAACCTCCGATGCGACACGGCCTCACTTCCATCGGCGACCATCACGGCTACACTGGATCTAACGCAACTGATTCCTTCCCAGAACCCTCACAGCATGAAATCAAGCACAGTTGAACTGCCTCAACCGTTCGTGTCCACATCTCCCACTCTCGACATCTTCGTCATCTGGCACCCCAAAGACGAACAAGGGGCCAATATATGCGATGCGCTATTTCACCACTACCACTCCGCACCATTCTCGGGCCTACCAGAAAATGCCATTGAAGTATACGGTAGATCATGCACCCTCACGCCGGATGACCAATTCAACGAGACAATCCCTCCTATCTTCACAAGTGACGGCACGATTGGCAACACCAATCAAAACCATGCCGACAATGCGGCAGAATACTCCGCAGTGCTCGTTTTCATTGGCGAACATCTAATAAAATCCTCTTTGCAAGCCGAGAGCGAGTGGAACAATTACCTGAACGACGCGGTGAAACTGCAAAAACACTCAGGAAATAGCGGCTCACACACTCTCGTGCTACCCATTTTGCCCACCAGTTTACCTGACTACGCAAATTCTCCCGTAATCACCCAACTACTTAATCGACAAGGTGTTTCACAAGGGGACGTGGGTGCAAACAATCACGCCACCGAATATCGGTCCGCTGCCAACAAAGGCGCCCTGATGAGAGATTTAGGTCAGGCAATAATACAGAATCTTCTAAGGAGTGGCGGCGACCGAGAAACTGCATATTTTTGTTAGCCATTCACGAGCCGACATTCCGGACAGTGATTTGAATGACATCTACCCTGACGGGGTCGTCGCAAAAGTAAAGGCGTGGGCCGATAAGACCAAACTTGGACATTTTATCCACGACCTACAATCAGGCGACCCTTGGGATCAAAAAATCCGAGAACAGGTTCGAAGCGGGGCAGTTCTCATGATTCGCACTGACAACTATAGCAACCGAGAATGGACGCAATGGGAGGTTCTCGAAGCAAAACGATTCAATACTCCAATAGTATGCCTCGATGCTTGCACTACGACACAACCACAAGGATCCATAATCTTTGACAATGTCCCTAGGGTAATATACCCACCAAATGAGGAACATTGCGGCACCAAAATGGTGAACGACCTTCAGTCTCACGCCATAATGGAAGCCCTTAATCTGCTTGTAGACGTTTGCTTGAAGCAGTATATCTGGAACCACCAGTTCACTTCTCAGAACAACTCAGCCTTTGACATAATTCAGCAAGGTACGAATCAGAAATCCGAGTCTCATGGGGAATACAACCATTATCTAACTCACGTACCTCAGCCCCCAGAGCCAGCATTAATTCCCCAGATCATAAGTTCATTACCCTTTCAACCCTCAGGCAACAAACACATTTGGGTTCTACATCCAGATCCACCACTATTGCCTGCAGAGCGAGACATGATAACCGATCTCTGTTCACTTGCTGGATCGAATCCAAATAACATCCATTTCACTACGCCCCACAGCCTGTATCTTGACACTTATTCAATTGCGCGAGAAAGCACGACAACAAACAGCATAACTCTCGGGAATTTCGGCCAGCTACGCTGAAGATCTACATTTGTTCGGCCTGAGGTCCTCGCACATAGAGTCAGCCATCAGTACAATCGCACATGCATTACTTATAGCTCACAGTAAAATCACTTATGCCGGCCACCCGGGGGCATGTTCTCCTAATATTGCTCTCAGTTTACTTGATGCTGCAGAACGAACACTCACCCTAACCAGATTAAAGCGACAACTGTCAAGTTTCCCGCACGCCGCCACACAATACTTACCTGCCGTAGTCGTCAATTTGACTCCACCATCTCTTCACTTCCCCGACCATGAAGCGATCGTTCAGTGCGGGCCAGTATCTGAGAGAATCGCTTCATACGGAAAAGTTACGCCATTCAACGTACTTGCAGGCAACCATGAAGTGAGTTCAATAGATTTACCAGGCGATACTTTCAACAGAGAGGCCGTTCGGGATCTCACTAGAGTGCGTAGCCTACTTCCAGACTTATGTGATGCACGTCTTGTGATATCAGGAAAAACAATGCCCGTTTCTGCGGCCAATCCAGATGGTTATCGGGGTGCAATGCCAGGAATTATAGAAGAGTCCCTCTACACTCTTAGGGCTGGAAAACCGCTATACGTTGCAGGTGGCTTGGAGGTGCGGCCACCTTGCTTTCCGACGTCATTATCGGGACCTCAACACGTGCAGCGCCGCCCTTTCTCGTTCAACAAGTTTACAGCAGTTTTAACGACATTATTGAGGAAATTCGAGATCTGTATAACCCGGAGTCGACAGGATTGTCTGAACATGAAATTAGGCGACTGGCCGCGACTCAACGACCTTATGAGGTTGCACAACTTTTACTGAAGGGATTATCGTCTCTGAATAAGAATGCCTGATGCCATTCAAAGTCGCTTGACGTGTACCGAGGAGTGCCTCGAGTTTTGTTTTGTGCCTGTAGTCGTACGGCGATGGTCTTTGCGATGTGGCGTCGTGATCGCCAGAGCACATATCTACTTCGAATTCGAGGGGCTTTCTGGATGTGTGGCGTTTGCTTCGGCCTAGGGCAGAACAACTCCCCCAGGCCGAAGCAAACGCCACACACCCCAGTCCATCACCGCCCGAGCCTGTGGGACCTCCTCGCCGGCGGCGTTCTTGAACCCAGTGAAACCGTCCCGGGGCCACCGCCTCGACCCGCCCACGCCAGGCCTGGTCGCTCTGGGGGAGTCAGGTCTTGAACGCCTTCTTGGAACGACCCGGGACCACGTCCAGCAGACGAGACGGCCCCACCTCGTGACGTACCGGGAGTCAGGTCGATAATCACGGTGACATAGCGGTCGCCCCGCCTGGTACGGCGCCATACAGAGGGGCACATCCCGCACGGAAGCGAAGCGCGCGGGGGAATCGTCAACGCCGAGAACCTCTACACCGTCGAAGCGGTGAGGGTCATTGGTGATGGCCTGCTCGGCTCGAGTCAGGATCGCGGTGTTGGCGGTGTGCCAGGAGATCCCCAGGGCGACCGCTACCCGGCAGACCAACATAGACTCCAGGGCAAGGACCCGCGGCCCCCACTCGACGGCCGTGCGGGTCAGTCGCGCCCGCGGGCTAGGTCAGGGCCGAGGTGTCCTGCCACGCGCACCTGGCTGCAGTGAGGGCAGGCGAAACGCCGTAGGCGTACCAGCAGATGCGTGGACCACCACCCCTCCAGTACGTGGGCCAGCCGCCTGGCCTCCGTCCCACGGGATACTCCTGAGCCCCGCACGCCCTGCAAAACGGGTCCCAAACCCGGCTGGCATGCGGCACTCGACCACCGCGAGCTCCGCCGTGAGGTGCTTTCCCGCCGCGGTCAGCCCCAGGGTGTCCAATCTCCGCCACGTTAAAAGAACTGAGAAACTGCGATAACTCAGCTCATGCGATCCGAGACTACGACGTCATAAATGCATACGATTTACGCATTCACAGTGCGAATAGATTCATTCGTCATTGCGACATACAGCCGTAATTCCGGTTAGCATCAGTGAGATCATTTCAGAAGGCCTATGGGTCAACGCCAGGCGTCGGCGCTTATTCTTGTTCAGACCATCAACGTTTGACCGCCAAGCACGTTTTATACGACCGATTATATCCTGATCTTGCCTGGACAAGCTATCTAACCTTGGAATCGGAGGGAAGCAACTGTCAGCAACAATACCAAGTTCCCGCGCGAGCAGAGCACCTATGCCACCGTAGCCACCAGCGATATAGAGAGGTTTATTTGATTCTACAGTTAGGCATGCCTCTTCGAGTGTTCCACTAACCTTAGGGCTGTCTGATGCAGCTATCAATCCACCAACCAGTATGCGCATATCGGAATCTTTGACAATGTTTGTGCGCAAGGATGTTAACATTTCGGGAGAGTTTCTGGACGGTATATCAGTACTTGAATGGAGTAGGTCGAACGCCTGACCGATGTCTAATTTTCGCCCATCACTTGTTATCACGTATATCGCCCCGTCGACCCTAATGGAGTCTAACTGCTCGCGTATCGTATGCTCGGAAGTCTGAGCAAATGAGCCCCACGGCATATAGTTAACGAACACTTGTTCTTGAATTGTTTTGCCAGAACGGTCGGCAATGTGGTTTTCTGTCAGCATTCCTACTTCATTCAATCTTTGCTGATGTTCAATCTCTGCTTTATAGCGATCAGCTTCCTTCACCATGTGAGAAATTAGATCACCGGGGTTGTCTTTATCTGGAAAAACACGCCCACCGTAGATAATGGAGCCACCATGTATGAAGATAAGCTGGAACAGCTCCGTTAGCGCATACACAACATGTTGACTATTCAACCCAAAACGGGCAAGCGCACCGACGTTATCGTCCTCAACGATGGACGACGATACGCCGATTTGAATACCAGCGAGCACATTACTGTCCACAGAGAATCTTGGATTATGCCCGAATCTAAGCACCCCACCATAGGAACTGAACTCTCGAGGGGTTAGAATTTTGAGTGTAGTGTTGTTATAGCCTGCTAGGTTACAGATGTCTCTGATGGTCGACCATTCAATATCTGTGACGGGAGGATCTGGGGTGAATTATCCAAAGTTTTTCGATCATTGGGATCGGCCTGCCTGTGTTTGATGAGCCAGGCAGATACGGTAGCGGGTTCTGGCGATCTAACAGGAGTCCAATCGAAACCACATTTTAAATATAGTTCTTTTGCTTTCGACCATACTGCCGATTTCAACACCTCATCAACTAACCGCACTAATGCATTAAAAATGGATTCATCCGAGCGCTTTTCGTGGAAAGCGACTGTCGGAATATTGTCAAGAAGGTAACATCCAGATTCTTCGCCATATGTGAGCGCGGAAAGGCAGACAATCGGATTGTCTGCCTTCTTAGCTAATAGCACTTCTCGCTGAGCCCACCTTCGGTTGGCATACTCGTCTGTACGAATCATCAAAACAGCACAACTCGACGCCTCTTCTTTAAGGACTTTTTTCCATTCTTGTCTGGCCTGTATTGTATGAGCGTCGAAGAACTGGAATATTCTGGTTTTGCCAATCAAACATTCTTGAACTCGTTTCGCTATCGATGCCGAGTAGCCAGGTTCTTCCTCAATTGACTTTTGCCTTGTGTGACTAATGAATATCTTTAAAGGATTATCTACATTCCATCTTTCGTCAATACACTGCGTGATTGCTTGACTCACTTCTAACTCGAATGTGGACTGTTCGGCACCTATATTCGTGTTTGGTGACGTACTGGTTGGCTTCGCTGTTGAACTACTGTAGGAATAGCGATACGGAATGAACTGCATTTGCCTTAACTCGTTTAGTAACCCAGCGCGTGGATGGAAGTCATTTAGCACTACTGGACAGACATAGAACTTGGGTTCATGATCCTCCAGGCGATTATTCGTTGAACCCTTCGCAAGTTCGAGTATCCTGGAGATATAGTTCCGCCAGGACCTGTCATTTCTGACGGCTTCATTCAATCCTGAACCTACTACTGGTATAACCACGTTAAACAGAGCTGGCGAAGGCGCCCCCTGATCGTTCGAAGATAATGGCCTGGGTGATTTTTCAATACTGTTCCACTGATCGCATCGGGAGTACACTTCTACGCTGCCACCCGAAAGTCCTGAGAACGCGCTTGAGTGATAATGTTTTAGTAGGCGTTCAAATACTTCTTTCCCTCCTTTGTCGTCAGGGTGCCAAACAACGAAGATGTCCAGAATTGCGGGAGAGTGTGTCATAATTGCATTCTAACATGAGATAAATTGACGAAGAATGGTGTTGGGGTTGTGGGAGTTCACAAAATTTTGGTTACTGGTCGCCTTCTACTGAAATAGAGGTCGGCTGAAACACCACACTCAGGACGCTGTAATCTTTAAGGAACTGTGCGTACTTAGGATGTTGGCCTTGGTTCGGGCAAGCTGGGGCCCCAGGGGTCAGCAAAGTTGGTAGGTGGGGGTGGCTGAGCCGGTTTGACGGGGGTGGTGTCTCGTTGAGATGGGGGCACGGGCTCCGTGGGGACGATGAGTGGTGTCTAGTCATCCCCTAGTCCTAGGAGCCCGCACCGATGCCAGCCTCTACCACGACCGCCTTGTCGCGCCAGCCCCCTGATCCAGGTTTTCAGGAACGTCACCGACCCCCGCGATCGGCGGGGTGCGCGCTTGAGGCCTACCCACGGTACTGTCCCTGACCGTCACCGGGGTGCTGGCCGGATGCTGGAGCCTGACGGCGATATGGGAGCACACCACCGACCTGACCGGCGCAGACCTGCGCTCTCTGGGGCTGGAGGAGGGGCAGGCCCTTCCATCGGAGCCCACCATCCGACGGGTTCTGCAGGACCTGGACCCCGTAGATTTCGACGCCCACCTGATGACCTGGTTCTACACGCGTACCGGCACCATCAACGGCCGCAGGGTGATCGCAGTGGACGGCAAGACCATGCGTGCAGCGCGCAGGGGCGAGGATCCGGCGCCGCACATCCTGGCCGCCTTGGACCACACCACGGGTGCCGTACTGTCCCAGCAGCGGGTGGCCGGCAAGTCCAACGAGATCCCTGCACTCAAGGGTATTGCTTGAGCCCCTCAACCTGGACGGGGGCGCGGTAACCGCCGACGCCATGCCCACCCAGGCGGGCACCGCCCAGTGGATCCGCGGGCGTGGTGTCCACTACGTGCTGACGCCTCTGGACAACCAGAAGACCCTTCGTCGTACCTTGAAGGCTCTGCCCTGGAAGGACGTCCCATCCATCTCCTCGGTCGAGCGCTCACACGGTCGGCGGGTGCGGCACACTGTCAAGGCCCTCGAGGCCCCTGAGCGGGTGGACTTCCCGGGGTCTGCTCAGATGGTCCAGGTGCGCCGCACTCGAACAGTCAAAGGCCGCAAGAGTGTCGAGGTGGTCTACCCGGTGTGCTCCCTGCCCATGACCGGCACCCAGCCCGAGGCCGTCGCGGCCTGGGTCTACGGGCACTGAAGGATAGAGAACCATCTCCACGTCGGTCCGGGACGTGGCCTTCGATGAGGACCGCCGCCAGCTGAGCACCCGCAACGGACCCGAGACCATGGCCGCCCTCAGGAACCTCGCCACCCGGCCTCATCCACCTCTTCCTCGAGCCCGGCGTCTCCATCACCTCAACCACCAGATCCCTGTCCAGACATCCAACACAAGCCATCAGCCTACTGACCCAACCACCCCCTAAAACCAACTTTGCCGAGCCCCTGGGGGGTACCCCTATGTGGTGTGTCAAGCAATGGTGAGCAACTACCTCGATGGCTGTGGACCGTAGAGAGAACCGTTGCGGGTCATGGCTTGTCGGGGCAGAATGGGCGGTGGGCCGGAGCGAGTACGGCTTGGCTCAAGGCGCCTTGCGGTAGCCAGGCCGCGGTCCCCTCACCAGTGGACCGGGATAAGCAGCCTCTTCGCACCTCTTGGACCTCCACCGCCAGTTCCTTGATCCGCTGTGCCTCGTCGACGGTGGTTCCCGACACCAGACCACCATCGACCTGGGACTTCGCCCCATGACCGTAGGACCTCGGGTGAATGCCCAGCCCTCGGCGATCCTGTGCACTGTGCCGTTGGCCCGCGCGTTGCGGCGGAACAGGCCCGCCACCCGGGAGATGCGGGCCGAGGCCGGATTGCTCAGCACCTCGCGGCCGGCGGCCGGCCCCTCGCTGACGGTGCGCCGCCGCGGCCCGCGGGCCTGAGGACGCTCGGCAGAGTCGTCGAGGAACTCATCGGGGACGGCGGAGACGGTAGGGCTCATGCCGTCAGCCTACGCGAGAGGCCTCCCAGAACGCCGAATCCTCGCCACCAACCGGTTCAGGGTGTGTGGCGAGGACTCGACGATGCTGTGTCAGCGGGGCTGGCGCCCGGCTGCACCGGTGATTCAGGCCTTGGGAGCGTTGACGTCCTCGGGGAGGGCCTTGCGGGCCACCTCCACGAGGGCCTTGAAGCCCGCGGGCTCGTTGACGGCCAGCTCGGCGAGCATGCGGCGGTCGATCTCCACGCCGGCCAGGCCAAGCCCCTGGATGAAGCGGTTGTAGGTCAGGCCCTCGGCGCGGGCGGCAGCGTTGATGCGCTGGATCCACAGGCGACGGAAGTCGCCCTTGCGGGCGCGACGGTCGCGGAACGCGTAGACGCCGGAGTGGGTGACCTGCTCCTTGGCCTTGCGGTAGAGGCGCGAGCGCTGGCCGCGGTAGCCCGAGGCCTTCTCGAGAACGGAACGACGCTTCTTCTGGGCGTTAACAGCCCGCTTCACACGTGCCATGGTGAGACTCCTTGGTGGGTTGGGCGGTCAGCGACCGAGCAGCTTCTTGACCTGGCGGACGTCGGCCGGGGCGACCGGCTGGTCCTGGGACAGCTTGCGCTTGCGGCGGGAGGACTTGACCTCCAGCAGGTGGCGCTTGTTGGCCTGCTCGCGCATGAGCTTGCCGCTGCCGGTGACCCGGAAGCGCTTCTTGGCACCGGAGTGCGTCTTGTTCTTCGGCATGGGTAATTTCCTCTTCTCGGTCCCTGGGAGACCAGTGGTCGCCGGGACTGCGGACCCCGCTCACGGTGGCGAGGGGGTGGGTCGGTGGTGTCAGGTGAGTGTCGAGTGCACCCTCGGGCGCTCTCAGGCGTTCTCGCCGGCAGCTGCCCCGTCCGAGGCCTTGGCGCCCTTGGGTGCCCGGCCCGCGTGCTTCTCGGCACGGCGGGCGGCGCGGGCCTCCTCGCGGCGGCGGCGCTGGTCGGACTTGACCTCGGCCTTCTTGCGGACCGGGGCCAGGACCATGACCATGTTGCGGCCGTCCTGACGGGGGTGGGACTCGATGGTGCCCAGCTCGGCCATCTCCTCGGCCAGGCCCTGCAGGAGCCTGATCCCGAGCTCGGGCCGGGACTGCTCACGGCCGCGGAAGCGGACGATGCACTTGACCTTGTCCCCGCCCTTGAGGAATCGCTCGACGTGGCCGCGCTTGGTGGCGTAGTCGTGCTCATCGATCTTGGGGCGGAACTGGATCTCCTTGAGCTGGGTGTTTGCCTGGTTGCGTCGCGCGTCGCGCGCCTTCATGGCCGACTCGTACTTGAACTTGCCGTAGTCCATGAGCTTGCACACCGGGGGGCGGGCGTCGGGTGCCACCTCGACCAGGTCGAGATCGGCCTCCTCAGCCAGACGCAGGGCGTCCTCCACGCGGACAACGCCGACCTGCTCGCCGCTGGGGCCGACGAGACGCACTTCGGGAACGCGGATCCGTTCGTTGATACGGGGCTCGCTGATGTCGGTTCCTCACTCTGAGTCACGGATGGGTGCAGAACGAGGAAAGGCCCCCGTTCCTGCCGCGCAGGTCGGAGGCCTCGTGATGAGCGCGATCACCGCACGGCCGTGGCCGAGCAAGGACCGCGAAGGGCTGGTCACCCTCGCATGAACCCGATTCCCGAAAGGAACCCAGGTGGGATCACTCCGCTTGCGCACCGGGGCGAACCCCGGGTGGTCAGTGAGGGATACTACCAGGACACGGGCTCGTTCTCCCACCGCCCCCTCGCCCCTATTGACGTGAGTCCTCCCACGTGTGAGGCGGGCATCGAGGCGAGGCAGGGCGTCAGAAGGCCCGGCGGTTCGTGCGGACTCCCCACATCACGACGACGGCACCGGCGGCGGCCTGGATCCCGAGGAGCATCGTCGTCGGCACCGCGATACCGCTGGCGACCAGCGCCACGGTCAGTGTTCCGACGACGACGGCGTCGGGCCCTTGAGTCAGCATCTGCAACATTCCCGGCGGCAGGGACCCCATGGGAGAGGCGATGAGTCCGGCGGCGAAGTCGGGCATCTCCCGGTACCCGGAGCGCAGCGCCACCCCGGCCCAGGCCCAGCCGCTCACCAGGGCCAGGGCGACCACGATGGCCAGCCCATTCCAGGCGGCCGCAGCCCCAAGGGCCGCCATGGCCGGAGCCAGGCTCAGCAGGGACCAGGCGCTCATGAGGACGGCCGGCACGAGCAGGTGACCTGCTCGCACCACCCACGGCGCCACCGGCCAGGAGGCATCAGGACCGCCGTCGAACCAGGCCTGACGTGCCGGCTCGGCAACGGCCAGGGTCGCGATCCAGCCTCCGATGAGGTACCCGACGGCGCGCAGCGGGGCGCCGACCGCCCCGGACAGCAGCGGCAGCATCGCAATGGCCAGTCCGATCCCCATCTGAAGCAGGCGCCGGCGCTGGCGGCACAGCAGGATCCAGTCCGCCTGAGCCACTGCTATCAGCACCCCCAGCGGTCGGGGCAGTCGACTCCCGATCCGCGCCGCCCGCAGCGATGAAGGATCGGCGGGCCGGGTGGGATCCGGGGAGAGCAGCCGCCCCAGGGCCCTGGTGTCCAACGACAGCAGCGAGACGTGCGCGCCGAAGGACCGCGCGACAACGGCCAGGAGCGCAGCATCATGCACCTGTCCCAGGCTGCCTCTGGCCCGCCGCCATCCCAGCACAGCCAGGAAGGCCAGCACGCCGGCCAGCAGGGCGACCGCCGTGTTGCCGAGCAAGGAGCGTGGGAAGGCAAGCACCACACCGGCCAGGCATGCTGCGGCCCCCGCCAGGATGAGACGACGCCGCAGCGGCTCGACATCGCGGTCAAGAATCTGGGCCTTGATGAGTTCGGTGAGGACCAGGCAAGTCGCGGCCGACATCAGGGCAGGCCACGCGATGGCGGCGAGCCAGCCGCCTCCGGCCGCCACCGCCGGGAGCACGCCCGCCGTGGCTCCCACGGTGGCCGCGATGAGGTACTCAACGCGGGCCACCGGCACCAGGAGACTGCCCCGGTCTCCAGGCATGGGCAGCCACCAGGCCGCCTCGTGGGGGCGCAGGAAAAGTGGGCCGAGCCGGCCGAGTGAACCGACACCGACCGCCACCAGCAGCATGAGCAGCGCCAGGAGCCCCCACCCGGGGTCGAGGCCCACCGCGGCGAAGCCGCCGAGCGCACCGGCCCCAACCGCTGAACCAGGCGGGGTCACAACCATCCGGCGCAGATATGGGGCCAGGATCGTCACGACGACGATGAGTGTCAGGAGTACGGAGTAGACGTCCCCCCACGAGCGCCCAGACACCGTGGAGGTGCCGCCGAGTACGGCGCCGCACCCACCTGCGCAACGCGGCCCCATCGGGAAAGGTCATCGTTTCCAGCTCGGTGGAGAGGACCGGCGCCGTCCGGTCACCCAGCGGCGTCACCGCAGCCCCTCCTCAATGGCGCGCACGCCGTCGTCCACACTGAGCATCCGGGTGTCGCGTCCGACGAGGAGCACGTCGGTGGCCGCCTCCTCCACGATCTCCGGGTCGTGGGAGACCATGAGCACTCCCCCGCCGGCCTCACGCTCCTCAACGAGCATGTCGGCCAGGAGCAGGCGGGTCACCCGGTCCAGGCGCTGCTCGGGCTCGTCGAGGACCAGCAGCCTGCGGGGCCGGACCAGGACTGACGCCAGTGCCAGTCGGCGCCGTTGCCCCGAGGAGAGCTCCTCGGGAAGGTGTCCCGCGAGTCGTCGCAGCTCCAGGTCCTCCAGCAGGTCACTGACCCGCTCGTCGGCCTCGACGACGCCGTGCCCGAAGCAGACCATCCGCAGGTGCTCGGCGACGGTCAGGGTGGGGAAGAAGGACTCCTGCCCCAGATCCGTGGCGAGGGCGGTGCGCTGGGCGCCTGAGCGGGGATCCGGGAGGTGTCCGAGTACGTGAACCTGCCCCGACAACGGACGCAGTAGCCCGCAGCAGGTGCGCAGGATCGTCGACTTGCCGGCCCCGTTGACCCCGACAAGGGCCAGCACCTGGCCGGGAAGCAGGTCGAAGGTCGCCGGGGCGCAGACCGGCTGGTCACCGTATCCGACACTGAGGTCGCGGGCGCTCACCAGCGGCTCACGACTCCCCGTCGGGGGCTGGGGACCGCCATTGACATCATGCCGGAAACCGGGTGTTGACGCCGGGTCTGGACGAGATGGGACTGAGGCGGTCGACTTCGTGCTCATCGGTACTATTCCAACACACGTTATTTTCGGTGGCCTGGTCGAATCGGATGCCTTACGCTCCGCAGTCATGGATTGGAACAGCGTGAGGACCACGGACCCGAATGATGCGTCCGACGACGATTCCGCCCTCTCCCGTGAGGCAGGGACCGACTGGAGCACCACGAGGGACCCGGGCCCCGGTCGGGTGATGGTCTCGACCCGGGATCTCGCCCAGATCCGTGGGATCGCTGAGGCCTGCGCCAGGATCGCTCAGAGAAACGAACGTCCCCAGGACGGCCAGGCTCTGCGCGATGTCGTTGCGCGCTTCGACCAGGTGGCTGGGCCGCTGGAGGACCACTACGGACAGGTCGAGCAGTGGGAGGCCCTCATCCTGGGCCGCTCCTGAAATCGGGTTCGAGCCGCTCGGATCAGGCGGGAAGCGGGCATAGCTCCACGGTGTCGATGAGGTCGCCCCAGGCCGGGTTGACCATGACGTGCTGGCAGCCCTCCAGGCTGCGGGCCACGCCGGCGCGACCGCCTGCGGCGTCGATACGGATGAAGACCCGCAGCTCGGCGTCCTCACCGGGTCCGAAGGCCACACCGGTGACTCCGTCGACCTCCTGGAGCTGGGCGCGCACCTCGGCCTGAACCGGCTCGTTGCGCCATGAGGGCACCCACGCCTCTCCCCCCGGCCAGGGCCACGACGGCGGGGCGCGGCAGACGCAGGTCCCGGCTGCCGGGGTCGAGCACCCACAGCTGGTCGGTGGACAGGCAGGCGACCTGGGCCGCTCGTTGGGGCGAGACGGGCACGGGACGCACGTCACTGCGCCACTGGTTCATGGCCTCGGCGCTGGTGAATACCGGCAGGGCGATGTGCCCGTCGGGCAGTTCACCGCCAGGGTCGCCGCATCCTGACAGGCGTCAGCAGTGTGCACCTCATGAGCCGGGACCTGCGGCGCACCATCGCCCGACGGGCCATGCGGCAGGCCCGCGGACTGCGCCAGACTCCCCTCGAGGCGTCCGGGAAGGGCGTGAGCGGCCACGGGAACGATCAGCCGGCCGCCGACGAGGGCCGCCCACAGCTCATCGAGGTACTGATGACGCGGCAGGTCCACGGCCTCCAGCGCCTTGCGCACCTCCGGACTGATGGAGCCGTCGTCGTCGGCGAAGGGGGCCGGTGCAGCCAGAAGACGCTCCAGCTTGGCCCGTGCAGCCACGGCCGCCGCCACCTGGGGGTCCTGCGGAGGCTCGGCCGTCGAGTCACCGACCGGCGCATGCGCTGGTGCGGGAACTGCTTGCTGATTCTGCGCTGACTGGCTCACGGCCCTCACGGTAGCGCCTTTGACGTCCCCCTGTCCCTGACGCCGGTGAGCATGCCGGCGATGCGGGAGCCGGGGCGCCAGAGGCCCGGAGTAGTCAGGAACGAGCCTTTGAGGGCTGCCTCTTGTCCTCGTCACCGGCCACGGCCAGGGCCTCCTGGAGGGTGAAGTTGCCGTTGTAGAGCGCCTTGCCGACGATCGCGCCCTCCAGTCCCAGTGGCACCAGGCGACGCAGCGCGACCAGGTCGTCGAGGTGGGCGATACCTCCGGAGGCGACCACCGGGGCAGGGCTGCGCTGGCAGACCTCGGTGAGGAGCTCCGTGTTGGGGCCGCTCAGCGTGCCGTCGCGCGTGACGTCAGTGACGACGTAGCGCGCGCATCCTGCGGCGTTGAGACGCTCGAGGGTCTCCCACAGGTCTCCACCCTCTTTGGTCCAGCCGCGGGCCGCCAGGGTGGAGCCGCGCACGTCGAGGCCGACCGCGATCTTCTCCCCGTGCTCGGCGATGACCCGTTCGGTCCATTCGGGGTCCTCCAGAGCAGCCGTGCCCAGGTTGACCCGGGCGGCGCCGGCGGCCAGGGCCCGGGCCAGTGAGGCGTCATCACGGATGCCCCCGGACAGCTCCACCTTGATGCCGACCTCGCCGACGATGCGCGCGAGCAGCTCATGGTTGGAGCCGCGCCCGAAGGCGGCGTCGAGGTCCACCAGGTGGATCCATTCGGCCCCGGCGCGCACCCAGTCCCGGGCGGCGTCGACGGGGCTGCCGTAGTCCGTCTCTGAGCCGACCTCTCCCTGAAGGAGACGGACGGCCTTGCCATCGGCGACGTCGACGGCGGGAAGTAGAGTGAGCATGTGTTTCTCCTGCAGTGGTCGTGGGATGGCTCGGGTGGGGCTCAGAGGGTCGTCAGCCAGTTGCGCAGCAGCTGGGCCCCTGCGTCACCGGACTTCTCGGGGTGGAACTGCGTGGCGCTCAGGGAGCCGTTCTCGACGGCGGCGATGAAGTCGTGGCCGTGAGTGGCCCAGGTGGCCTGCGGCAGGCGGGTGGGGCCGGGACCGAGCAGCTCGGCGGGGTCCTGGGTGGCCGCATAGGAGTGGACGAAGTAGAAGCGCTCCTGGGCGACGCCGTCGAACAGGACGGAGCCCGAGGGAGGCCGGACCAGGCTCCACCCCATGTGCGGAACGACGTCGGCCCTCAGGCGGGACACGGTGCCGGGCCACTGTCCCAGCCCCTCCTCCGCGGTCCCGTGCTCGTCGGAGCGCTCGAACATGACCTGCATGCCCACGCAGATTCCCAGGACCGGCCGCCCACCGGCCAGGCGCCGCTCGATGAGACGAGGCGCGTCGACCGCCCGCAGCTGCTCCATGACAGCCCCGAAGGCACCCACCCCGGGGACCACGAGCCCGTCGGCCTCGGTGACCTCGTGCTGGTCGCTGGTGAGGGTCACCTGGGCTCCGACGCGTTCCAGAGCGCGCACCGCCGAGCGGACATTGCCGGATCCGTAGGACAGACGGTGACACGGGGCGCTTGCATGTGACATACCCTACCGTCCCGGTAGATCGTTCTGAGTATCCTCCACACTCTGAAACGCCCTGTGACGTGCGCAGAACCAGCACCGGCCGCACAGCCGCAACATCCTTGGAGCGGCGGTTCGGGACGCGTCGCGCTGATCGTGGCCTCGCGTGGGGACAGTGAGAAGGCCGGGGCACATGTGCGATCCCGAATCCGGGTCGTCGGCTTCCTTTCACGAATCACCCAAGATGGGCGAGTATTCATCCGTGAGCATGCAGTTCCCCTCCGGCCAGGCCTCTGCGCCGCCTTGGCCGGCACCCCCGTCCCCACCGCATTCGCAGGCGGCCTCGCCCCACTCCCCCGCAGCGGCCGGGACAGGTTCGGGCGGCTCCAGCGGATCGCGCAGCGCTGCGCCGATCTCCATTCCCGGAGTGCGGATCACATCAGTGCTGGGGCGCGGTGGCTTCGCCACGGTGTATGCCGGGGTTCAGGACTCCCTGGAGCGTCCGGTCGCCGTCAAGGTGGACTCCCGCCCCTTGGATGATCCTCGCAATGAGCGGCGGTTCATGCGTGAGGTGCAGGCGGCCTCAAGAATCTCGGGGCATCCTCACGTGGTCTCGCTGGTCGACACCGGCAAGCTGCCCGATCTGCGCCCCTACCTGGTCATGGAGCTGTGCGCGGGCGGCAGCCTCTATGACCTCGTCTCGCGCGGGCCGACCCCCGCCTCCGACGCCGTGGCCCTCGTGGAGGCCGCTGCCTCGGCCCTGGGGGCCGCCCATGCCGCCGGCGTCATGCACCGGGACGTCAAGCCCGCCAACATCCTTCTGGACTCCTACGGCTCTCCCCGGCTGTCGGACTTCGGTATCGCCGCTGTCCAGCGCGAGGGTCAGGACCCCACCGTGACCCTGGAGTGCCTCACCCCCGACTTCGCCGCGCCGGAGGCCTTCATGCTGGCCAGCCCCGGCCCCGAGGGGGACGTGTGGTCCATGGGTGCGGTGCTCTTCGCCCTGCTGACGGGCCGAGGCCCCCGGCGTGGTCCCGACGGCGTGCAGCGCAGCCTGCCGGAGATCGTCCGTTCCCTCGACAACCCCCTCAACCTCACCGACCCGAACGTCCCCGAGCTCCTGCTGCCGATCCTGAGCAAGGCGATGGATCCGGATCCCACGCACCGCTTCCGCAACGGTACGGAGCTCACGGAGGCCCTGGGGCAGATCCGTGAGGCTCTGGGGACGGGAAACCTGGCCGTCCGCGGGCCGGTGACCTCGTTGCGGCTGGTTGAGGCCGGGCTGGCACCGCCTCCGCGCAGTGAGGAGGCGGGCTCACCCAGCTCCTACGCTCCCAGCAGTGCATCGCAGTGGGCGGCATCGGACTCCGTCTTCCCGGTCCGCCCGACCGGCTCCTCGGGGTCCGCCGCCTCGGCGCCCTCCATCGTCTCAGGCGGGCTGGAGCACTCCGACAAGGCGCTGCTGAACGCGCCCGTGTCAGCACAGCGGAGTCAGTCGCTGCGACTCTCCGGCCGAGAACGTCGGCGGATCACGCTGCGCTCCGCAGCGGTCGGCACGGTTGCCGGCCTGGTCGTCGGTCTGGGCGCAGGATGGGTGGCGGGTGCCCGTCTGGCTCCTGCGGCCAGTACCACCGGCCCGTCAGGAGCCGTGTCCCAGCCCTCATCGTCGGGTCAGGACAACGCCTCGACCCCACCGCACCCGGTGGGTACCTGCCTGGCGGGCACCACCTCGATCTCGGGCCAGACCACGGCCAGAAAGGTCAGCTGCAACGAGCCCCACTCCTGGGAGGTCTACCAGGTGGGGACCCTGGCGGAAAGCACCTCGGGTTCCAGTGATGACGACCTGGCGGCCGATCCCAACGTGCAGGCCACCTGTACCGCGCAGGCCGCCCAGCAGTACGGGGCCGCCGATCCGAGCACATCGGTACTGGGACCGGGGGAGGCCGGTTGGAACTCCGGGAAACGGGGCTTCTCCTGCATCGCCTCCGACAAGGACGGACAGCGGACGAGCTCCTACGCCGGCTAGGAGCCACCCGCCCCTGGTCGGCGGCGGGCTGCGCGTGTCGGTGTGGTCACTGCGGGGGACGGCGCAGGCCGCGTCCGAACCAGCGCATCGCCCGGGGCGCCTGGATCTCGGAGGACTTCACCGCTCCGGGGACGTCGTCGGCGTCGATGACTCCCAGGAGGACGTCCTCGACGACCTGGTCCATGGAGGCCAGCAGGAGCCCCGCCGAGGCCTCCTCGCCGGGCTGACCGTTGGTGAAGTGGCGGGCGGTGATCGTCCCGGACAGGCCGGACTCGATACCGACGTCGGTGGCCAGGTCAGCGGTCATGAGGACGGCGCCGGCCCGGGACAGGCGGGAGAGCTGGGCGGCCAGCTCCGCGGCCTCGGCCGGTTCGGAGTCGGAGCCGCCGAGCAGCTCGGCCACGTCCCAGTCCGAGTGGGCGGAGACGAACTGCTTGACCGCGAAGGCCCCGCTGGAGGAGGGCACCACGGTGCAGTCGAGGTCCAGCAGGGAGCACATTCCGGCCAGGCCGTCAGCCCGGTTCAGCGGAGTCATGACGACGGCGACCTTGACCGCCCGAGGAGCCTGGTCCTCGGACTGATCGGGCACGTAGGAGCTTAGGGATTCGGCCGCAGCGGCGATCTGCGCCTCCTGGGCATCGGTGAGCCGGGAGCGGTCGGAGTCCTCCGTTGTCTCGTCTCCCCCCGTTCAGGGGACGGTAGGTGTTGTGGGGGACGTCGTCGGGCCTGATGTCTGCCGGTCCGCTCTCCCCCGCGGAGCCGGCCGATACGGAGCCGTCCTCCACCGGGGTCTGCCGGCCCGGTTCGCTGCCGGCCTCCTGCACAGCCCCCAGGTCCTCGGCTGAGAGGTCGTCGGGGATGTCCACGTCGCCCATGAGAGCGGCGAACTCGGCGTCCAGGTCGCGCTGGTGGTCCTGGTGGTCGTCGCGGCTCTCGTCGGGTCGGGGGGTCTGGTCCATCACAGGCTTCCCTTCGTCGATGGGATGGTCTCGACACGGGGATCGTCCTCCACGGCTGCACGCAGGGCACGGGCCAGGGCCTTGAACTCGGCCTCGGCGATGTGGTGGGGATCGCGCCCGGACAGGACCCGCACGTGCAGGCAGATGCCGGCATGGTAGGCGATGGCCTCCAGCACGTGGCGCACCATGGAACCGGTGAAGTGCCCCCCCGATGAGGTGGTGGACGAAGGCCTCGGACTCCCCTTCGTGCACCAAGTAGGGGCGTCCGGAGATGTCGACGACGGCATGAGCCAGAGCCTCATCCAGGGGAACGCTGGCCTCGCCGAAACGGCGGATGCCGCGCTTGTCCCCCAGGGCGACGCGCAGGGCCTCACCGATGCAGATGGCGGTGTCCTCCACGGTGTGGTGCACGTCGATCTCGGTGTCACCGGTGGCGCGCACCGTCAGATCGATGAGTGAGTGGCGCCCCAGCGCGGTGAGCATGTGGTCGTAGAAGGGAACGGTGGTGGAGATGTCGGTCTGGCCCGTGCCATCGAGGTTGATCTCGACGACGACGCTCGACTCGCTCGTGGCTCGCTCAATGCGCGCGGTACGGCTCATAGGTGCTTCCTCAGCATCGGGTGTCGTGCTTCTTCTGCACAGTGGTTGATAGTATCTCAATCGATAGCAACCCTACCGGTCCCAGGCGCCGATCGCTGCCGGCATCCCTCTCACCTGCCGATGGCTGAGGTCAGGGCGGCGCGCAGGCGTGCCATCTCCTCCGGCGTTCCGATGCTGGCCCGCAGGAAGCCCTCGGGGCCGACGACACGGATGAGGACCCCGGCGTCGAGCAGGGCCTGCCAGACAGCCTCCCGGTCGGGGAAGGGTCCGAACAGGACGAAGTTGGCGTCCGATTCGTGCGCGCTCAGGCCCTGGGTGCGCAGCCAGTCCACGAAGGCATCGCGCTCATCGCGCAGGGAGGCCACCTGAGCCATGAGCTCATCGCGGTGGGACAGGGCGGCCAGGGCGGCGGCCTGAGTGACGGCGGAGAGGTGGTAGGGCAGGCGCACCACGCGCAGGGCGTCTACCAGCGCGCGGTCGGCGGCCAGGTAGCCCAGGCGCAGGCCGGCCGCTCCGAAGGCCTTGGACATGGTGCGGGTGACGGCCAGGTGCGGGTTGTCCGGCCCCACCAGCTCCAGGGCGCTGGGCACGCCCGGGCGGCGGAACTCGGCGTAGGCCTCATCGATGACGACGACGCAGTCGCTGGCCCGGGCGGGCGAGCCGATCTCGGCTCCGAGCATGGGGCCGTGGCCGCGGGCGGCCTCAAGGATCCGTCTGATGTCCTCCAGCGGCAGGGCGGTTCCGGTCGGATTGTTGGGGCTGGCCAGGATGACGACCGCCGGCCGCTGCTCCTTGATCGCGGCCACCGCGGCGTCCGTATCGAGGGTGAAGTCCTTGCGGCGCGGTCGGGTGGCGTAGTCGGTCAGTGTGTCGCGGGCGTACTCGGGGTACATCGAGTAGGTGGGGGTGAAGCTCAGGCAGGTGCGCCCGGGGCCGCCGAAGGCCTGGAGCACGTGGAGCATGACTTCGTTGGAGCCGTTGGCCGCCCAGATCTGCTCAGGAGTCAGGTGCGCGCCGGACTCGGCCTCGAGATAGTCCGCGAGCGCGGCCCGCAGCCGGGGGAAGTCCCGCTCCGGGTAGCGGTTGAGTCCCTGGGCGGCCTGAGCCACGGCGGTGGCGATCGACTCGATGACCGCGGCCGAGGGCGGGTAGGGGTTCTCGTTGACGTTCAGTCTCACGGGGACGTCGATCTCGGGGGCCCCGTAGGGGGCCTCGCCCTCCAGGTCCGGTCTCAGGGGCAGGTTCGCGTTCACGCCTGGAGTCTACGGCTCGGTCTGCTCCAGCGGTTGGGCCGCCCATCCGGTGGTACTGCGGCGCCGAGGGTGGCGGTCGCAGTGTCCTGCTGGCGGTGTTGTCAGTGCGGATCGCTGGTGAGCATGATCTCCTGGTAGTCGAGGCGGTTCAGGGCGTGCTCCAGGGAGTCGGCCGAGTAGAGGCCCTCGTCGCCGGCGTCGAGAAGGGCCTCGCGCTGGGCTCGGATCATGTCCAGGGCGCGTTCTCGCATGGGGGCGAGCTCGTCGTGGCGCCAGGTGGGGTCGGCCCAGGCCTTGGCAACGGCTGCTGGCGAGACGATGACGTCTTTGCCCTGCCTGCGTACGAGGCCGTGCTGCTCAGTGGTGGGGTTGAGGCTCTCGTTGTTCTCTGGGTCGGGGGCGGTTTGTGAGACCTTGTCCAGGCCGGGAGCGCTCATGGTCGTATGTGTGTCCGAGGCGTCGGGGTCTGCGGCGCCGGTGAGCACTGTGGGGGCGGCCTGTTGGGAGGCGCCGTGAGTGTCGATAGAGGCAACGTCGCGGGCGGCGTTGACCAGCAGCGAGATGACCGCGGCCTTCTCCTCCTCGTCGGCGGGCCCAGCCATGGCGGGTCTGGCGACGCGGACCAGGGCGGGCAGCGTGAGTCCTTGGATCGTCAGTGAGCCGGCGGCCACGAGCATGGCCACCAGGAGGAGGAAGGAGTAGTGCGGCGTTGTGACTGGCAGGGTCTGGGCGGCTGCCAGGGTGATGGCGCCGCGCATGCCCGCCCAGACGATGACGGCGCCTTCGCGTCTGCCCAGGGGCTCGGCTGCGAAGTAGTCCAGGTCGGCGCCCCGGCGTCTGACTCGACTGGAGAGGCTGCGTGCGCGCCGAGCGATGCTCTCGTGGTTGGTCGCCTGGCGGAGCTTGCGCTGGACTGTGCGAAGGGGCGCCGGTCCCAGGGGACCGGGGGCATCTCGGACTCTCCGCGCACGATGGCCGAGCAGCGGTTCTGGAACTGGTGGATGGCCTCCTCGTTCTCCTGCCAGTGAATCGCCCAGCGCGCGGTCCGGTGGCTGAGGAGCTTGAGCATGGGTGCTACCACGAGCGCCCGGATGACGACCGTCAGCGCGCCGGCGACGACAGCGACCGCGATGGCCCGGACAATACCGAGAGCTGAGGCACCGACCTTCTCCACGACGCCGAAGAACTCCAGCCCCATGACCAGGAAGATGAGTCCTTCCAAGGTGAGTTCGACGGTGTGCCAGTTGGTGCGTGAGGCCACCCGGTGGGCCGGCGGCAGCATCCGGGGACCGCGGTGGCCGGTGATGAGCCCGGCGACGACGGCTGCCACGAGACCCGAGCCGTGCATGTGCTCGGCCGGGATCGCCGCGAGGAAGGGGACGGTGAAGGACACCACCGTGTCCACGGTGGGGTCGGTGATGTGGGAGCGCACCCGCAGGCTCGCCTCGCCGACGAGCCACCCCACCCCCAGGGCCACGAGGACCGCCAGGGCGAAACCGCCCAGGACGCCTCCGACACTCACTCCGCCGGAGGTGGCCGCGGAGACGGCGGAGGACAGGACCACCAGGGCGGTGGCGTCGTTGAGCAGCCCCTCCCCCCTCCAGGACGGTGATGATGCGTTGGGAGACTCCCAGCCGGCGGGCGATGGAGATGGCCACGGCGTCGGTGGGGCTGAGGATCGCCCCCATGGCGATGGCCCAGGCCAGGGAGAGCCCCGGAATCAGGAAGGTGAGGACCGCGCCGATCACCGCGGCGGACAGGGGCACCAGCAGGATGGCCAGCACCGCCACCGGGGCGAGCTCGCGGCGGAAATTGATGGTGGAGATGCTCACCGCGGTGGAGAACAGCAGCGGAGGGAGGATCCCCCCTCCAGGACCACCTGGGGGTCCAGCTCGATCGCCGGGATGAAGGGCAGGAAGCCCACCGCCGTGCCGCCCGCCAGGAGGATCAGCGCCGGGGCGACACCGATGCGGTCGCTGAGCTGAGAGGCCGCAGCGATGGCCAAAGTGCCCAGCACGGCGATGATGAGGAGGTCCATGGGACAAGGGTATCCAAGCCGGTGCCGTCTTGATCGTCCACGCTACCGTGGTTCTGTGACGATCACAGACTTCCAGGACTCTGAAGACGCTGAGTGCTCCGAGTGCGATGATCTGCGCGACTCGCCCGTGCGTGAGCGGGCCGAGGCCGTCCTGCGCGAGCTCGTGGGGCGCAGCGACGCGCGCCTGCGTGAGGACCAGTGGCGGGCGATCGAGGCGCTGGTCATCGCACGTCGCCGAGCCCTGGTGGTCCAGCGCACCGGGTGGGGCAAGTCGGCGGTGTACTTCGTGGCAACGGTGCTGCTACGAGAGGGCTGGGGAGGCTGGTGCCCGGGCACCCCACCGCCATCCCCCGGTGCACGCACCGGTACCGGGGCGAGCGTCATCATCTCCCCGCTGCTGGCCCTCATGCGCGACCAGGTCGCCGCTGCAAGCCGCGCCGGGATCCGGGCCGTGACCATGAACTCGGCCAATGTCACGCAGTGGGATGAGATTCAGGCCCAGGTGGCCGGTGGTGAGGTCGATGTCCTGCTGGTCTCCCCGGAGCGCCTCAACAACCCGGTCTTCCGTGATGAGGTCCTCCCCCACCTGGCTGCGGGCGCCGCACTGGTGGTCATCGACGAGGCCCACTGCATCTCGGACTGGGGCCACGACTTCCGCCCTGACTACCGGCGCATCGCCACCCTGCTGGCCGGTCTGCCGCCGCGCACCCCGGTCCTGGCCACGACAGCGACCGCGAACCGCCGGGTCAGCGCCGACATCGCTGAGCAGCTGGGGGCTTCTCTGGACGCAGCCGGGGCGGACGGCGAGCAGGTCCTGGTGCTGCGGGGGACCCTGGAGCGCGGCTCCCTCCACCTGGGAGTCAGGATGCTGCCGGATGCCGCCTCACGCCTGGCCTGGCTGACCACCTACATCCGCCGCGCTCACGGCAGCGGCATCATCTACTGCCTGACGGTCTCGGCGGCGCAGGAGGTCGCTGAGCACCTGCGTGCGGCGGGCGTGGAGGTGGCCGCCTACACGGGGCAGACCGACGCCGCCGAGCGCGAGCGCCTGGAGGAGGATCTCAAGGCCAACCGGGTCAGGGCGCTGGTGGCCACCTCCGCCCTGGGCATGGGCTTCGACAAGCCGGATCTGGCCTTCGTGGTGCACCTGGGGGCTCCTTCCTCGCCGGTGAGCTACTACCAGCAGGTGGGGCGCGCCGGCCGCGGAGTGGAGCGGGCCGAGGTGGTCCTGCTGCCCGGCCAGGAGGACCGGGCCATCTGGGAGTGGTTCGGCTCACAGGGTTTCCCGCCCGAGGAGCAGGTTCGCGTGGTCCTCGATGCTCTGGAGGAGCGCAGGGCCGCGGGCGGTGGGGCGATGTCGACGGCGGTGCTGGAGACGGCGACCTCGTTGCGGCGCAGCCGGCTGGAGTCCATGCTCAAGGTCCTCGATGTCGACGGCGCCGTGCGCCGGGTTCGTGGCGGCTGGGAGTCCACCGGCCGGCCCTGGCGCTATGACGCGCAGCGTTATGCGCGAGTCGAGGCCGCGCGCCGGGCCGAGCAGGAGGCGATGGTCGCCTATGAGCGCCTCGGGACCGATACCGGCCCTGGGCGGACAACCGTGTCGTGCCGGATGGCCTTTCTGAGGTCGGTGCTCGATGATCCCTTGCTTGAGCAGGGATGGCGCTGCGGAGCCTGTGACCTGTGCGGGGGCCTGGACCTGCCTGACGCCCCTGACCAGGAGCAGGTCGGTGCCGCTCAAGAGGCGCTCGGGAGGGTGGGGGTCGAGCTGCGGGCACGCCGCCAGTGGCCCACCGGGATGGACCGGCTGGGCCTGGGCCACCTCAAGGGTCGTATCGGGGCCGACCGTCAGGCGGCGACCGGGCTGGCGGTGGGCAGGCTGGATGGGTTGGGGACCTCGGTGGCGCTGCGCGAGCTGGTGGCCTGCGCCTCCGACGGCGAGGTCCCGGTGGCGCTCAGGCCACAGGTGCTTCAGGCGGTGGACCGGCTCGCTGAGATCATCCGCGACGAGCAGGAGGCCGCCGGCTCCGACGGGCCGCCGGGCGGAGAGCCGGCCGTCGTCGTCGTGGACTCCCGCACCCGCCCCCGCATGGTCCGCCGGCTGGGGCACGCCGTGGCCGCACGGCTGGGCGCACGGGCCTTGGGCGTCGTGGGCCTGTCCGGTCAGGAACCACCGCAGCACGATGTGGGCTCTGCGTTTCGCCTGGCGCAGGTGGCCCGCAGCCTGACGCTCCAGGGCTGGTCGGCCCAGGCCCTTGACGAGCTGCGCGAGCGCACCGTGGTCCTCGTGGACGACTGGAGCGACTCCGGCTGGACGCTCACGACGGCCGCCTTCCTCCTGCGCGAGGCGGGGGCGGCGGCGGTCCACCCCTTCGTGCTGGCACAGAGGTAGGTGCCGGTGGGCACTGCCTGAGCAGGCAGCGCCCACCGGCACCGGCGTCCTAGAAACCCGTGGAGACGGCGGCCAGTGCGGGAGCCACCTGGCCTCCGGGGGTTCCGACCTGATCCTCGAGGTAGTACCACCAGAAGGGAGCTCCCCAGGCGTCGGAGCGCCCCAGTGCCGCGCCGGTGACGTGCTCGGCGACGGCGGTGCGGGCCGCCACGGGGTCGGAGGCCGAGCCGAACCACCAGGGACCGGCGTTGAGGTCCGCTCCCCCGTACCCGAGCTCGGTCACGGCGATCCGGGAGGAGGAGAAGGCGGCCTCCAAGGTGCTGAGAACCCGGTCGGCAGCTGTTCCCAGCGGATGGAGCTGGGGGTAGACGGACAGTCCCACAACGTCGATCAGCTCCCTGATCGACGCGGGGAGCTCCCTGGCTGCATAGCTGAACAGGGAGTAGGTCGGGTCCGCCTGCCCGAGCTGGTAGTACAGGGTGAGCACCGTCGTGGCGCTGGTGCGCTCGCGCACGGCCTTGGCCGCTCGCTGGGCCTTGGCCACCGGCCCGGTGCCCAGCCAGTCCCCACCGATCTCGTTGCCGATCTCCCAGGCGTCGACGTTGGGAAGCGCCTTGATAAGGGTGTCGACCCGCGTGTCCCAGGCGGAGTCGGTCAGGGCGGCCAGGTCGTGGGAGTCGCAGATCTGGACCAGGGCCTGGCCGCCCTGCGCGTGCAGGGCCTCCACCGTGTTGCGCCAACCGGTCATTTCCTCGGCGTCATTGGGGTCGCCGATGACGAGGCGGGCTGAGACCTTCCGCTTGCCGCCCCCCGGTCCGCTGGGGGCCAGTGCTGCGGCGATCTCGGCGGAAGTGGGCACCCGGGTGAAGGTCACCCCGATCACGGCGTCCTGCGGCGCCTGAGCGGACAGCGCCCGGTCCAGGGAGAGCTGGGCCCCGGCAGCCGACTCCAGGGCGGAGTTCGCCAGGCGGCCCCGCTCCGTCCAGGACTGGGCCTTAGCACAGGCATCCAGGGACTGCTGGGCGGAGGCCCGCAGCTTTTCCGCCTCGTCAGCGCCCTTGAAGCCCTTCGCAGTGGCCTGCGCGAGGCGCTCGGCCTGCCGACCGTGGAGGGTTCGGGCCGCCAGCTCCAGGAGATCGTGCTCCCCGGAGGCCGGCAGATCCGCCATGAGTGCCGAATACCCGTGGCTGGTCGGCCACGACAGGGTCAGCGTGCACTCACGCCCGGCAGGCACATCGATGCCAATGGCACCACCCTCATCCTGGTAGAGGGGGCCGACGGCGATGACCTCCAGGGTCTTGGCATCCAGCAGCGCGTCGTCATAGCCGACCTCGCCCTTGCCGTTGGACTGAATGCGTCGCAGCGCCTGGAGGTTGAGGGTACTGCCCTGCGCATCACTGACGTGAAGGCTCACATGGGTGGTCGCCCCGTCCCCCATGGCCGTCGGAGTCACGTTCGCGTGCCCGCAGGAGGACACTGACGCTCCCAGAATCCCGGTGCCCAGGAGCGCCAGCACCCTTCTGCGGTTGGTCTCGATTGTCATGGAATCAGTATCCCAGTCTTCTGAAAGAGATTTCGACCGTACGGTCCCATGTCCGTGATTCGGAGACTGCTGAGTCTCACAGCCTGCGCCGCGGTCATCTCAGCTCCGAGGCCGGCACGAAGGTGTACCCCTCGGCCTTGATACCGGCGACGATCTTCTTCAGCTCGGCCAGCGGGTAGTAGGGGTGGAAGAAGAAGCTGGCGGTGGCGTGAGTGTTGACCAGGTTGAGCTTGGCCGCGTCGATGACCTCCTGAGCCAGGCGCGGCGGGTGCTGGTTGATCTCGTTGGGCTCGAAGTTGCCCAGGTTCTCAGGCAGGACGTGGGTCCCGTAGGGGTCGTTGACCGCGTAGGGGAAGAACTGCCCGTAGTAGTCGTGGGGACCGGCCTGGGTGTTGGTCAGGGTGCCGGCGTAGAGGAGCTCGCGCTCATAGCGCACCGGGTAGTGCTCGCCGATGCCGTAGTAGGCCTCACGGGTGGCCGAGTAGTGCGGGGTCTCGAAGATCTCCGGAGTCGGCAGGCCGACCTCACCGAAGATCTGGCGCCCCTGGTCCACGCGCTCGGAAGCCCACTCCTGGGAGGTACCCGGCAGGGTGCCTCCGATCTGCACGAAGGACTTGTCCTGGCAGTCGATGGGTGGGGCCTTGGTGTCGTTGGTGGCCGAGCACCACGAGCGGATGAACTCGAAGTCGTCGGCGGAGACGGCGTTGTAAGGGTTGTCCAGGGTCCCGAACTGGTGGGTGGTGCCGTGCTGAACGATCGTTCCGCCCTTGTTCACCGCGTCCTGCAGGACCTCCACCAGCTCCGGGGCATCCTTCAGGGTGAGCTCCTTGGGCGTCCCGTTGTTCTCAGTGCCCTTGGGGTCGATGTACTTGGGCACCACCGCCATCTGGAAGGGCACGTTCTGGCTGTGGAGGTAGTCGACGATCGCCTGCAGCTCCTCGGGGTCGCTGTCCGGGGTCACGTCCTCCAGGCGCACAGCGGCCTGACGGAACTGCTGGGCACCGGGCTGGAGGAAGTCCAGGAGGATGTCGGCGGCTGCGATGTAGCGGTCCTGCTCGCCCAGGTAGGTCAGGGGGATCTCACCGATGAAGGTCATTCCCGAGGAGCTGACCGCCCAGGGGAAGGAGGTGGTGCCGGACTGGGCGACGGAGGCGCAGGCGGTGGCCGCGCCGTCGGGCTTGGAGCACTCGGCGCGCCCCAGGACCTTGACGTCCTTGTCCCGGACGATGTGCGGAGCGATGATCCCGCCGGAGTTGAGCTCATTGCGCTTCAGGGAGGCGCCGTTGTAGCTGATCTTGGTGACCCGGTCAGTGGAGTCGATGTAGGAGGTGGCCGCGTCCCAGCCATAGCGCTGGGTGAAGGCGGCGCGGTCGGCGTCGGTCTTGGCCAGCTGCCAGATGTTGAAGCCGGACCACATGACGGGGATGTTGCCGGTCAGAGCGTCATCGATGAAGGCCCGCGGCAGGGGCTCGTCGTAGGTGGAGCCGATGTAGACCACGTTGGTGAAGCGACCGGCCAGGCCGGCGACGTAGTCCTTGACCGGGAGGGTCGTCACGGTCCCGGAGTGGCTGGCCAGGGTGCCCATGCTCAGGGCGTAGTACTCCCCCAGCTTGGCGTAGTCACCGGTGGTGTCGAACAGGACCAGGGTCGATGCCGGCCCCGCCTCCTGGTTGGAGAAGCTCACCGCTCCGACGGGAACCTCGGGCGCGTTCTGCTTCAGGTCGCGGATCTTGACCTGTCCTGCGGCGGGCGCGGGCTTGTTGAGATCCACGTCGGCCTGCTTGTCGCCCTTGAGGGGGAGCTCCTTCTTGGCCGCGGCGGCCGGCTCGGGCGGAGCCGGAAGCGGGTTCTTGGCCGGGTCGGCGTCATTGGCCTGGGCCCCACCTGCGGGCTTGGCCGCGGCGGCCTGGATCGCGGCCGGCACCTGCGCGCCGGCGGCGGGTGCGGCCTGAGCGGGGCCGACTGCGGCGATGGAGCTGCCCAGGCACACCGCGATGGCGGCCAGTGCACAGCGGCGGCGTCGTGCGGTCATAAGGGTCGGGGGGATCATGAACGCTCCTTCGATGAGGTGGGAACCGGTTCAAACTCGGGAAGGGGGACACCGCGGCCGAACAGGGCTGCGGTGGCGGCCAGGATGCGCTTGCACGCGTGTCCGTCGCCGTAGGGGTTAGCGGCCTGGGCCATGGCGGTGTAGGCCGCCTCGTCGGTCAGCAGGGTGGAGACCCTCTCGACGATGCGCTCCTCGTCGGTCCCGACCAGCTCGGCGACCCCGAAGGCGACCGCCTCGGGACGCTCGGTGTTGTCCCGCATGACCAGAACGGGCTTGGACAGCGCGGGCGCCTCCTCCTGGACGCCGCCGGAGTCGGTGAGCAC